>Ga0209318_1002108_pt1 | contig 10482 bp, 14 predicted proteins | sample RifGroE1_FD_183999 | JGI IMG/M metagenome (GOLD analysis project Ga0209318, IMG submission 183999) | Groundwater microbial communities from Rifle, Colorado, USA - Groundwater E1 (SPAdes) (version 2) | ecosystem: Environmental > Aquatic > Deep subsurface > Groundwater | place: Rifle, Colorado...
AGGTTATCGGCCAGGTGACCGTGCCCATCCTCGATGCAGCCGTGGGCTTCACGCTCATGGACGCAGAGGCCCGCCGGTACGCCTTCGCCTACCAGGGCTCGCTTGCCCAGGACTTCGGCGGCATCATGAAGCGCGCCGCAGAGTACCACCTGGAGCGCGGCTGGTTCTTCGGCGACACCGATGCCAACTTCCTGCCGTACCTGGACTACCCGACCGTAACCAAGGTTGCCCTCGCGGCCACCTGGGCCAACGGCACCCCCGCTGACTGGGTCGCGTCGATCAATGACAACATGACGACCCTGTGGAAGAACAGCAAGACCGTCCACCTCCCCGACACGGTCGAGCTGCCGCTTGACAAGTTCTCCATGCTGACCCAGGCGTTCGTCATCGGTGCCGGTACCGCCGGGGTGGCAGTCTCCGCCCTCAAGTATATCGAGGAGAACAACATCTACACCCAGCTGACCAAGAAGCCTCTGAACATCAAGGCCCTCCGGTACTTGGATGGGGCTGGCGTCGGCGCGACCAACCGCATGATCATCAAGGACAGCAACCCCGCCAACTACATGCTGCCCCTTCCGCTCCCGTACCAGCTGACCCAGCCGGTGCCCATCCCCCTCGGCGTCGAAGGCTTTGCCGAGTATGTGTTCGGTTCGTTCCACGTCAAGCGGCCGCTGGCCATGCTCTACGTAGACGGCCTGTAGGATCCGAAGGACATACATTGAATGATGGTCGGTCCCCTGGGCCGACCATCTCTTGAAAGAGAGGCAGAGGACTATGGCAAAAGACATCTATCTGGCAAACCGTCACTCAGCCCCCGTCATCCTGGGGCGCATGTACAATCCCAACATATCTGGCGATCCGGCCGCGATGAAGATCCGCTTCGAGCAGCGGTCCATCATGCCGGGGCACGTCGAAGTTGTCCCGGGTGATGAGTGGGACCTGCGCAAGGGCACCGACATCATCAAGTATTATCTCGATCAGCGCATCCTGGAGATCGTGAAGCGCGACCGCGAGGTCGAAGTGACCAATGAGGTCGTGGCTGAGCTGGAGATCCCGGAGCACCTGCAGCCCGACACCGACGGCAACGTATCCGTACCTAGTGCAGCCAACCCCGGAGAGACCGTCAAGGCTGGCATCCGCCGCGCATCCAAGTCAACCGTAAAAGTCGAGTAACGGCCCATGGCGAGCACCGCACCCACTGTGGCAGATTTTCAGACGGCCTACCCCCAGTTTCAGCAGACTGAGGGTGAGATCCAGACCCAGCTGAGCCTGTCGGCTCGGCTGGTTGATCCCGCCGTGTTCGAGGACTTCTACAGTGATGCGGTGCTGCTCGATGCGGCCCACAGCCTCCAGCTCAATGCCCTGTCCCAGTCATCCAACGGACTCGGCTCGCTGCAGATGGCCGCCGGCCCCATATCGAGTGTGTCGGCCGCCGGAACAAGCACCAGCTTTGCCACACCCTCCCTGGACAGCAAGAGCACCAGGACGATGTGGTACAGCAAGACGAGTTATGGTCAGCAGCTGCTCCGACTGTGGAACGTGATCGCCCCCGTGGGGTTTCTGGCATGAGCGTGACTGTGACCCAGAAGAATCCGGGATGGATATCCCGACTGCTCGGCCGCTACCACCAGGTGGCCAGCAAGGAGATCGCCGTGGGCTTCCCCAAGGGTCGAGCCCAGGCATACCCAGACGGAACGGATCTGATCAAGGTCGCGCTCGAAAACAACTTCGGCACCGACCGCATCCCGGAGCGAAACTTCATGGAGCAGGCCCAGCCGGGCATTCAGCAGAACACGGCCCCGATCTTGAAGCAGCTGGTCAAAGAGCAGAACAAGGAGCAGCGATCCCAGGTGGCAGAAGAGGCCCTCATGCAAGCCGCCGGGGCCGAGGGAGCAGCATCTATCCAGGACGCGATCCTCGACGGAGAGTATGCACCGAACGCACCGGCCACCATCGCTCGGAAGAAGAGCACCAAGCCGCTGGTTGATACTGGGCACTTGAAAAATTCCGTCACCTACGCGGTGCGCGACAGGAGGGGTTGATGGCTGACTATAAAGGAATAACTATACGTGAAAAAGATGGAAAATTTTACGTATTACTTGGGGTTGGTCGTCAGCAAGCAGCCTCTACAATGGAAGAAGCCAAGGGGATAATTGACGGCGAAATAAAGTACACTCGCGAAGAAATGACAAAGCCGGGATTTGCTATGTCAGAAAAAGAAAAAAAGAAACTGGGCATTAAAAATACAGCTTCATCCAAGTGCTATGACGACGGATGGAATGCTGCCAAATCCGGACAATCCAAAAATGTCCCCCAGGGCTGTATTGATCCGTACAAATGGGAACAGGGCTATCGCGAATATCTTGATTACAAAAGCAAAGGGATAGTCAACTCCGCCTTCCAAAACGGCGTCGATCGCGCAAGGCGGGAGATTGATGTAACAATTGTAAACGCTCGATACCTAATTAAACTCAGAGATAAGAACGATGTCATTAGTTATGTAAAGCAGCATTACAAGGACACGGTTGTAACCGGAACCGAATCCGGTACATTACAGTACCGTGGCAAGACTGTAGAAAAGCTAAAAATAAACGCATTGTACAAAGGCAAAGTCAGACGATCGATTACGTTTATTGAAGAAAAGCCTGGTAAAGATAACTGGATATACTATGACGAAGAGGGCATGAATGAAGTATATGACGAAATTATAAGAAAGAAATAATGAGCCTCCTCCCCCTCTCCATACCGGTGGCCCTGGCCATCAGCTTCTATGAGGTTTCGGTCAAGACCGTGGACGTGACCTACGCCAAGGTCAACGGGATCGACACCGGGGCCATCTCCGGTTCGCGAACCGTAAACGTGGCCGCAGACACCACCGGGGGCAAGAGGCTTGAGCTCATCTTCGGGGGCAGCATATCCGCGGGTGATGTGGGTCTGATCACCACTGGGCAGTTCTTCATGCTGGACGCCTTCAAAGCTGGTGAGGTTCGCAAGCAGTCATACATTAACTGGCGTGGCCAGAGGTACCGGATCGTCGCGGTTGACGACTGGACCCTTCAGGCTGGGGCCAGGATCTACTTGGCATCACGTCACGTGAATTTTGTCGCGGCCGGACTTGATGCAGCACTGGGGGTATAGATGAGTACCCTGACCTCCCTCGATGAGCTGTACAACCTGTGGATCGCGCTGACGGAATCGGTCAGCGGATACCCGTGCTGGCGCAAGGGCGGGATGCAGACCCAGCCCCGCGATCCGTACGCCACGGTGTACCTCGAGGAGGGCGGATACCAGGTTAACCAGGTCGTCGAGGACGCCGTTCTGGCTGAGCCGTCGGAAGCCGGCGAGACGATGTATCAGCAGCCCTGGGGTGCGACTCTGTTCAGTATCAAGGTGGAGTTCTGGAGGAACGATAGCTCGGTCAACGTCTACGACGTGGCACTCAAGTTCCGCAACTCGCTGTACCTGGAGGCTCGCATGCTCGACGTGTGGGCCAAGTGTGGTCTGGCCGGGAGCGACGTGGATGTGGTCGACATGAGTCAGGTGTTCCGGGCGGACATCGAGCCCCGGGCCATGGTCAAGTTCAAGTTTTACGCGAACGCCGGCGGCCCGCTGCCGACCTCCAACATAGATGAGATCGACGCGGCTCAGATTTCCGTGTTCCGCGACACTACTGACGACAAGGTTGCTGACCTGACGATAGATAAACCAGCCTAGGAGGACCACTCAATGGCCTACGTTAACACCACCCAGTCGCTGCCCCGCAGCCTCGATGTTCAAATCTCACTCTCCGTGCCCCAGACCGAGAGCCGCACCGACCTCTCCACCCTGTGCGTGGTGGCCGAGGACCTCGGTCTACTCCCCAATGCCAACCGGATCCGATTCTACAGCACGATGGCCGCGCTCGAAGCAGACTTTGCCAGCAACACCGAGCCGTACAAGGCGGGATATGCGTTCTTCTCCCAGACTCCCCGGGCCACGACGATGGCCGTGGGTCAGGCATTCCTCACTCCCCAGCCGGGTCTGCTCGTGTCCACGGCCCTGACCGCAGCCGAGATCGCGGCCATCGCAGCAGTGGCCGACGGAACGATGGACGTGGTATATGACCCGGGCACCGGCTCCGCCACTCAGAGCTTCACGGCCATGGACTTCACCGGGGTGGCCACGATCGAGGCCATCGCGGCAGTCATCGACGCCAAGAGCGGAGCAGACCTCAGCTGCGCGGTTAAGACCCTCCCGGGCGGCGCAAAAGTGCTGGCCATATCGACCGTGGCCACCGGTGATGATGTCACGATCACGTATGCATCCGCCGAGGGTACTGGGACCGACGTGAAGGCCCTCCTCAAGCTGACCGCAGCAGCCGGCGCCCAGGCAATGAATGGCTACACGCCGACGAACATCGCCAGCGAGCTGACCAACATCGCCAACGCGGCCAACGCCAACGGGCGCTACATCTACGGATGGTGCCTTGAGGCTGGCCTGAGGCTCGTAGCCACCCAGACGCTGGCGGCAGAGTGGGCCCTGGCCCGCACGGCCATCATGCCGCTGGTCACGAATGACGTGACGGCCCTCGACCCCTCGTACACGACCGACATCGGAAGCGTGCTCCAGGACGCCGGCAACCGCCGCGCGGTGGCCATCTACCACGACAACGCGACTCGCTATCCGGACGTGAGCATCCTGGCATACATGCTGTCGGTCAACTACCAGCTTCAGGACAGCACGGTCACGGCCAAGTTCAAGAACCTACCGGGGATCGAGACCGTGACGCTGACCGAAACCCAGTGGTCGGCCCTCCAGGCCAAGGGGTACAACACCTTCACCCTCGTGGGCAACCAGGCCCGGACGTACCGCGACGGCACAACCGAGGATGCCACGTATTACATGGACACCACGATCAACCTGGACAACTTCGTCGAGGATCTGAGCGTCAACGTGTACAACGTGTTCCTGCGGAATGGCAAGATCCCGTACACCCGGCGCGGCCAGCTCATGCTCGTGGACACCTACACAGACACCGGCAACCAGTACACCTTCAACGGTACGTTCGCTGACCGTGAGGTCACCGACACGACCCGCAAGGGAGGTACCCGGGTGGTGCCCGCGGTTCAGGTCAACCCGACCCCGATCAGCCAGGCCAGCGCGGCCGACCGTGCGGCTCGCATTGCGCCTCCGATTCAGATCATTGCCCAGGAGGCTGGGGCCATTCACTCGGTGGCCATCAACGTCGAGGTGGTGAGCTAAGGTGCGACTTCCCCTGTACTCCCAGAATCTGCACACGCTGATCATCGACGGGTTTCCGATCACCGGATTCGCCGATGGTGACTGGTTGAGCGTGAAGATTGACGGGGGCGGGGTGACCAGGACCCAAGGGTCACAGGGGCCCGTGCTGAACCGAGTAGCACCCCAGGGTGGCCAGATCACCGTAAATCTGCTCCCGACGAGCAGGGCCCTGGGGGATGTTCTGGGTATACGCGAGGATGTATTCTCAAATCACAGGCTGTTCAACGTGGCCCTCATAACCGGAGTGGAGGAGATCATCACTGCCTTGGGGTGCGGATTCGGAGACATGCCCGAGTGGGGCAGCGGCGGTGCGGTCATGGGACCCAGGGGATTCGTACTGGAATGCACCGAGATAAAGCTGGACGCCAGCGGGGTTAAGAATCTCCCGGGTGGCCTGTTCGGTGGGTTGGTAAACTTTTAACCAAGGCAATGGGAGGATTTTCATATGCGTGTAAACTTGTACTCTCAAAATCGACACATCGTGGTCATCGACGGCATACCCATTCAGGGATTTGCCGAGGGTGACTACATGCAGATCAAGGTCGACGGCAATGCGGCCGAGATCACCAAGGGCGGAGACGGCCCCGCGATGAACATCAGCACCCAACAAGGTGGTGAGATCACCATCGCGCTTCAGCCAACCAGTCCCGCGCTCGGGACGCTCTATGCCCTGCGTGAAGAGCAGGCCAACAATCCCAGGCTGATCACCATATCCCTGGTCACCGGAGTGGAGGAGATCATCACGGCCAGCGGCTGCGCCTTCGCCGACATGCCCCAGTTCCAGACTGGTGGGCCGACCATGCAGGGACGCCAGTTCCCGCTCAAGGCACTCAAGATCAGGCTGGACAACTCCGCGGTCGAGGCCGTGGTGGGAGGGCTCCTGTAAATGGAGAAGCGTGACCTTCAATTAAATGATCGAGGCTATCAGATACTCCTTCCCGCAGTGACCGTTGCACTGCCACTCGCCACCAGGACCCTGACCGTATTCGGCCCAGTTGCCGGGCTGTTCGCCGACCTGGGATCAATCGTGTCGGCAGACTCCAGCCACGAGAAGAAACTGGAGGCGGTCCTGGGCAGACTGGGGTCGGTCATCTCTCAGCTTGACCCGATCGCCACCAACGCGTTGCTCATGGACGCGGTCAACTCCTCCGGGCTGTGCTGTGATGGTCAGCCGATAACCGGGCTCAACTTCGAGCGTCACTTCTCCCAGTGCCGCGGTGAGGTCTTCCAGGTCATACTGTGGTGCCTGTGGGAGACCACGAGCCCTTTCTTACCCGCCTCTCTGACCTCGATCCCCCTGACCGTGATGTCTCGGGCCGGGGAGGCGTTCAGATCCCAGACGGGTGGTCAACCGACTACTGGTTAGGCCGCCCAGTATGGGACGGGATGTGCTCTTGGCGAGAGCTGCGTGACGGCAGCCTCACGCTGAGTGACCTGATAGACATGCACCGCAGCCTGAACCTCAAAGGCCACCTGGGGGCGGAGCAGACCAAGCTGGAAAACCCGCAGAAGTAAGGACCTCAAATGGGACAGAGCATCATCGATGAGCTTGTAACACTGCTCGGATTCAAGGTGGACCCCGGTGCTCATCCCACCGCGGCCAAGTTCACCCGTGCTCTGGACAGCATCAATAAATACGCGATGGTGGCCAGCGCCAGCATCATCGGTGCTGCCACCTCGCTGGTGTACTTCGCCGAGAAGTCTGCCCACGCCGGGGCCGAGATTGAGCGGTTCCGCCAGCTCACAGGCATGTCGACGGACTCCATCCAGCGGTGGTCATATGCAGCCAACCAGATCGCCGGGAGCAAGGAGTCGATCCTCAGGGACATCGAGGGCATCACCTCATCGCTCAACCCCATCATGCCCGGGGACTTCAATCAGGGCATGTACCTGTTCTTCGGCTCGCGGCTCAAGGACTTTAAGGACGCCAACCAGGTGCTCCAGGAGCTGGCCAAGGTGTTCCCTAAGCTGACCCCTCAGAAGGCCATGCAGTGGGGCAGGCTCATGGGTATCAGCCCCGACACCGTGATGGTACTGAGGCATGAGAAGGACGGACTTGCCAAGCTGTTCGCCGAGGCGGACGCCCAGAAGCTCACAGCATCAGACGCCGAAAAGGCATACAGGTTCGAGCAGGCATGGAAGCGGGCCCTGGGGCATGCTCAGAAGTTTGCGCAGCAACTCGGCATCCGCATCCTGCCGTTCGTCGAGAAGGTGATCACCAAGACGATTCAGTGGTATGAGGCCAACCAGCGTCTGATCAACGGCGGGCTCCAGAGGTTCATCGAAGGGGTCGGCCGGGGCGTGTCCCAGTTCTCCGGCATGCTCGACAACCTCAAGGCCGCCATTCCCTGGGTGGCCAAGTTCGTGGGCCTCATCGCTGACCCCAAGCTGCTCGGTGGCGGGGTGGCTCTGGCCTTGGCCGGGGTGGCGGCTGTGCTCACGATCATTGCCGCAAAGTACATCGCCATTGGCACTGCGGTCATGGCCATCATCGCAGCTCTGGAGGACGCTTCGACCAGCTTCGAGGTGGACGAGCAAGGGAAGATAGGCTCGTCCGGCAAGGACACGCTGATCAACCGCGGACTGGACTGGATCCACGATAAGCTACCGAGCTGGATGCGCACACCGGAGAACGAGTGGAAGCGCGCGGGGAGCGCATCAGGCAAGTCGAGAGCTAAAGACATGCTCGACAACTTTGCCCAGTGGTACCGCAACGACCAGCTCGGCGTGGCCCAGATACAGAAGAACATCGCCGACGCGATCCCCAACCAGGGCGCAGGCAACACCGTGACCCAGACCAACACCATCCAGATCCAGTCGACCGACCCGTACGGTGCTGGCCGCGAGACCGTGTATCAGCTTGAGCGCATGGCCAACCCAGCGTTAGCTGGCGGGTGGAGGTAGAATGTACTCGCTCCCCGGGACACTGCAACCGATCAGCAACCAGGTCGTGGGAACGGTCATCGCCGCCATCCTCAAGCGGCAGGTGTACCAACGCGCAGCTACACCGTCGCTTCCTGGGTCATATACACCGGAGAAGTTTTACCTCAATTATATGAATCCCATGGTTGCCGTGTCAACGGTCACCCAGGAGGCATACGAGGCCCACGCCGAGGTCACCCAGCATCCGGTCGAGGATGGCTCCGTATTCTCCGACCACGTGATACTGAGGCCGCTCAGATTCGAGATGACGTTCGAGGTGAGCAACTACGACGGATTCGGCACCGAGGCCATATCTGCCAAGCAGACACTGGACAATATGCTCAAGGTGTGGCGCGCGAGGCAGCTATTCAGTCTGCTGACCACCCACAGGCTACTGGAGAACGTGGTCTGCTTGAGCATCAGCGCCACAAACGATGCCCCGGAGTGGGGCAGGCTCAGCTTCAGAGCCACGTTCCAGGAGATCCGCCTGGTCACCCTTCAGTCACAGACGTTCCCGCGCGACCGCGTCCAGGGAGTGTCGGCCACAGTATCGTCGGGCACTGGTCAGGTTGACCTGCTGCCACAGCCATCCGGTCCGGCCACGCCCAAGAGTGCTCAATCAGCCGCCAAGCCCATCCAGAAGGCCGTGAAGCTGGTCAACTCTCAGAAGGGTGTGTTCGACAAGGCCCTCGGCGTATCATGGGGAGGGCGCTGACATGGCATACAACGTACTTCAGTTAACTCCCGAGGGTGAGGGCCACGTTCAGTTTGCACTGGGCAACATCACCGTTGAGCTGGTCACGCGTTACAACTACGGCGCCGGAGTTTGGTCCGTGGATGTGCTCGATGCCAGGGGCAATCTGCTCGCGGGCGGTCTGATGCTCGTGCCCGGTGTCGACCTGCTGAAGCCGTACCCGGATCTGTCCGCCAGCATCGGCGGATTGCTGGTCGTGGAGGCTCAGACTGACGCATACCTCAACCCGGACAACCTCGGCTCGACCGTTCAGCTGCTCTGGTTCGCGCCCGGTGAAGATGTGGTGTTCCCATGAGCAGCCTTCAGCCCTGGATACGACAGGTCGAGCTGATCATCGGACCCCTGCTGGGGTGGCGCACTGGTGATGATGCCGTCGAGGGGCCTCTGCAGCCTGAGGTGGTGAGGATCCGGAGCAACGGGGACCTCGACTCACTCCGCGTCAGATTTACTGTGCACAAGCATGGCTTGGGTACCAGCGTTCCGACTCATATCGACGTGTACAACCTGAGCCAGACACTAAGGAACGCACTGCGCACGCAGGGCCTCGCAGTCGTGCTCAACGTCGGATGGCAGAGCGATTCGGATCTGACCAAGATATTTTCGGGCAACCTCCAGGCCAGCTACAGCCGCCGCGAGGGTCCGGACATCATCACCACCCTCCTGTGCATGGACGCCGGCGGGGCCTTGATGAGGACCTACGTGCCTCCCCCCAGGGTCGACGGCGGGGATTCTGATCTGTATGATTATTTCTCAGCCCCGGGGACCACGATCAAGGATGCCGTCCTGTTCTTGGCCGCAAACTTCCCGGACGTGGCCCTCGACCCCGAGAATGTGCAGATCGACGATGAGCTGATCATCGGACCCGGGGGGCACTCGTATTACGGGCTCGTTATGGACTGCCTGGACGACCTCGCCCGAGCGTACGGCTTCAGCTGGACCGTGGTCAATGGGGCATTCAGGGCCACGATGGACGGAAAGCCCCTCCAGGGCCCCGTGGTGAGGGTGGATTCGGCCAACGGCTTCCTGCTGAGGGCAGAGCCCGTGTTCTCCAGCGTGTTTCAGGTCCCGGTGGGTCTGATCATTCAGACGATGCTCGACCCCAGGATCAACCCTGAGGGCGTGATTGAGCTGGTGAGCGCGGTCAACCCCTCACTGACGGGCGACTACATGGCCACCACCGTGGTTCACAGCGGCGACACCCACTCGACCCAGTGGGTCACGACCAGCGAGGTCATGCTGGTGGGGAACGCTTACGCATGAGAAATAACGACCTCAATACCCCGCTCCTGCAGGCTCGGGAGATGTTCGACAGCATGATGCGGAGGGTGAACACCTGCATTCCCGGGAGGATCGACTCGTTTGATCCGGCCACCCAGACCGCGAGGGTGACCCCGGCCATAAAGGGCAGGTTTTACGCCGACTCCCAGGCCACTGACATTCAGCTCCCGCCCGTGTTCAATGTTCCGCTGGTGTTCCCGTTTGCGGCCACAGCCGGATTCGCGCTGACCCTCCCGATCCAACAGGGA
>Ga0209318_1002110_pt1 | contig 10472 bp, 11 predicted proteins | sample RifGroE1_FD_183999 | JGI IMG/M metagenome (GOLD analysis project Ga0209318, IMG submission 183999) | Groundwater microbial communities from Rifle, Colorado, USA - Groundwater E1 (SPAdes) (version 2) | ecosystem: Environmental > Aquatic > Deep subsurface > Groundwater | place: Rifle, Colorado...
TTGAATTCTTCAGGACCTTCAATGCAGCATGGGGTGAGAGTAAATCTACTATCAGGAAGACCTTCGTAGCTATTCTAGTCACTCTGATTATGGGTCTTATGGGTGGTGGAGTTATTTATGAGATAACTCGGATATTGAAGGATGGTAAGTGATGTCACCACTTCTCAAACGTCAGCAAGAATTCACTCGCCTCCTGGCTCAACTCTTCATCTTTATCCATGATAATGGATATGAGTTCACCCTCGGAGATGCCTATCGTAGTCCAGATTCCCCTTATGGCCTACCAAACTCTCTACATAAGCTGAGATTGGCCCTAGATATTAACTTGTTCAAAGGTGAGAAGTACCTTCAGTCCACTGAAGCCCACAGAATTGTGGGTGAGTACTGGGAATCTATTGGAGGTAGTTGGGGAGGTCGCTTCAACGACGGCAATCATTACTCCTTGGAGTACCGTGGTGTTAGATAAACATTGTTGCTACGTTACAATTTGTAATATAGCAAATCAAATTTAGACATAAGGTGTAGGTATGAGCGAAACTACTTGGGTTGATGGAGTTAATGGGGCTGTAGCATCGACTGAGGTCTTGATGACTGCTAATACTGTGATTAATATCTACTCTGTAAGTCAGAATGATAAGTTGTATTTGCAAAAGAAAGGTCCAGACACAGTATTGTACCCTCATGTAGTGGATGGATCTCCTAGGATTGGGAACACTAACTCTTCCTTTATTCTTCTGACTCCGGGTACCTATAAGGTTGTGGGTACCACAACTAGTCCTGTCTACATTACTTATGAAGCCCTCTAAGAAGGTGATAGGATGCTAGCTATATCTAAAGCAATCTCCAAGAGTGTAGGTAAGACAATTGCTAGAGGCAATAGAGTAGGTATGCTGCCTCTACAGTCTAACATACCTGATCAGTTTACGATCACCGACCAGACAGGAGTTGCCATATCAACATTGATCACCTCGGCACCAGTATCAGTTACTGGGTTAATAGGTACTGCAATTATATCAGTATTAGGAGGAGCATATCGGCTGAATGGCAGCGGGAGTTTTATTTCGACCCCAAGTGAGTTCACTCCTGGGGATACGTTTGAGGTACAGATAACATCTGCCGCAGATAATGACACTACCGTAAATGCAATTGTGACTATAAATGGAATTTCAGATACGTTCACGGTTACGACGCTTGCTTTTGTTAACTTAATACTAAATGGTGACGCCTCAGATACAACCAGCACAGATAGTTCAGTCGCCCCTATCGTCGGATTTACTAATGTCGGTACTCATAACGCAACAAACAAAATAATTATTGAGAGCGGGGAGTTTAAGATCATATCTAGTGGTGACCTTGTTGGATTTTTGAGCACTTACGAATTTGCCAATGGTGCGGAAATTGAAATATCATTTGATATTACTACGATTACGAGTGGTGCCCTTGTGGTCGGGGTTGGCGGGTTTTCAGGACAAATCACAGTAAGTCCGACCACGTTCAACACCACAGGGAGTAAAGTTGTGACTGTAATAATGGATGCCTACAAAAAAATAGGGTTCAAGCGCAGCGTAGGAGCCACAAACATAAAATTTGACAATATCGTTGCGAGAGTGGTCTGAGAGATCTATCCGGCTACGGTCGTACCGTCAACCAATCTACTACCCAACGAGGCGTTATATCCATAATGAGTTACAGCAAAACTACATGGGTACAGAATAGCCAGCCAGCTATTACAGCTGACAGGCTCAATAATATTGAGAGTGGGGTTGAGGAAGCTCACGTGGCTCTCGATAGTTTTTCACTGGTCGGAGGCGAATATCCACTCAGTAACAACCCAGTTTTCTCAAGTATTTTTTTGCCGATTGCTGGGGTATCTTTTACCGGAGAGGGATCGGTGATATTTAACCATCAACAGACCATACTCCCTATGTGGTTTGCATGAGATATAACCCTGATACTATGGTTAATGTCGCTGATTATGGAACATCTGATGCTGCATTTCAGAGTGCTGTAGTCGCGGCAAAAGAGAATGAAATTAACAATAAAGACTTATATTTTTCGGCTGGTTCTTATGAATTAAATTCAGAGGTTGTTTCAGGATTTGGTGGAATGCTTTTTGGGCAAAGAAAAGACCTTGTTACACTGACGAATACGCAGGTAGTAAATTCGCTAAACACGATATCTTGCCAAGGCGCACAAGACTTAACTACTAACAATATATCTATTGGGTCATTTTACCATACAGACGCATCTGCGAGGCAACATTCTAACAAGATAGTTATCAACAATTGTATAATTAATTGCGGGGGATTATCAAGCGCTGGGTATTTTTTCCAGGCTGCAAAAAATGTTCCTCAGTATGGTGCCTTTTCGGTAGACATATCGGATAATATTATAAATCTTGGGGGCTGTTATCAGGGGTTTAACCTGAGATGGTTGGGGGGGTTAAAATTTAAAAACAACAGAATAAAATTTAACGGACGCGTTGATCACGCACTGAGAATTGAACCTCAGTGGCAATATTGTACCGATGGCGTTAATGATGTCCATGATAATTCCGCCATAGAAATATCAAATAATGACATCAGCGCAACAGATGTTGGGATGGTTACTGGGATTATGTTCGCCAGCAATCGTAGGGGCGCTATCTCTGGAGCAAGGGTTTTCGGTAACAAACTTTCAGGAGTTGAGGAGGAAGGGATTGCGTTCGATGGTTTTGGGAATAATGATGGTCTTTGTCCTACGCTTTGCATAGGGACTCTTTCTTCTGTTTCAAATGACGCAGATGGTCGGTTGGTGATCGGCTTTGACAATATGCAAAAATCCTCATCCGGGGTTTCTGTATCTTCTATCATCGAAGAGCGGCCAGACTGGTTGCAATTCCGTTTTTCGTTTAATAGGGGTACTGGTTTTGACGGCTTAATTGCTAGAATACATAGTGTTGATGCTTCTGCAAATACGATAAAGCTGGATCTTTTTATAAATGCAGCAGCGGTAAACCTCTCCGGGTTGTTCGCGGTCCAGGCTGGATTTTATAACTGCGAGATTAAAAACAATGAAATTTTCGGCTCGCATGGCGTTGATCAATCCTACGGAGTTGGGATATCTTTGTGGTTAAACTGTTGTGGTTTCGATGTATCGAACAATTTCATTTCCGGTATGCCGGACGGAATAAGCGTATCCGGGGGACTGATGCTCAGTCTGTACGAAACCATAGCATGGCACAACACAATCAGAGATAACACTATCGTCGGAGCATATAACGATTTTCCCTTGAAAGTTCAAGGTGTTTACGGGAGTCAATCATACCAGTATGGCAATCGTGTGTATAACAACTGGCTGAGTAATGGCGGCATACAAATGAAGAAGCAAAAGGATTTTATTTTCCACAATAATTACAGTAAGGCTGGAGTTGTCGAATTTACTAAGTGAGGTAGCAATATGATACGATCACCAATCCAATACCCCGGCCCCCTAGGCATAGACGCCCCCTTCGACGGCGAAACCTTCCCGACCGGCAACTTCGAGGCCCCGCTCGGCCGCGACTTCCAGCTCATCCCCGAGTTCACCAACAACGCCAGTGTCGATTTGGAGACGCTGGTGCCGACAGCGAAGATACGGATCGGGCCGCGTGGGATGATCGTCCGGCCGGTTGAGTCGGATGCCGCCACGATTGCGCGGGATGATCGGGTGGTTGGAGCTTAGTAAGGATAAATTCCTTCATTACATAATGTAACATAGCAAAATTTAACTTAGGTGAGATATGGCAACTTATAACAAATTCCAAGACTTCGTAGAGCAGTTGGCCAAGGGTAAGCATGACTTCTCGGCACACACCTTTAAGGTCGCCCTGACTAATACTCTTCCAGTTAATACTCAAACTTCGTTTGATCCCGTTACCAATCATGCTGCACCTGCTGCAGCCAATGGGTACACTGCAGGTGGAACTGCTACCACGGTCACCACATCTGAAGCCTCTGGTACGATGACTATCTCTGGGACACAGGTAGTCTTCACAGCAACTCCTGGAGGAATCGGCCCGTTCAGATACGCCGTGCTCTACAACGACAGTGCTACCTCCCCTGCTGATGCCCTCATTGCATGGTGGGATTATGGCTCATCCATCACCTTGAACGACACCGAGACCTTTACGGTGAAGTTCAACAATGCATCTCCTGGCACCATCATGACTGTGGCCTAAATCATGCCAGATTCTATTACTGACATATTAGGTGATGTAGTCACTGACTTCGATGGAGGTGCTATCACCAGCCTTGGAGATTACGTATTTGATGCAGCCCTTAAGGCTTTCTTAGTTACAGGATCTTCAGCACAGCTCTTCAGACCTGGGGTGGCCTATACATTAGTGGCAGCCTCTGGGGCGGAGAGTGTTACAGGTTTTCCGGTTACAGTAGTTAGGAAGTATGTCCCAAGTACCCCTGCTATTCCATTTATCGTCTCTGGGAGTCCTGCTGAGCTTCTTGCAGTAGGAGTTACGCCACTTCTCTTGTATGCAAACTCAGGAGAGGTTAGTGTTGAAGAATTCCTTACAATATTGGTATCCACCAGATTAGTAGAGCTTGAGACGGAGTCTCATAATACCTCAGGAATTAATGCCATTCTCACCCAGGCAGGAATCCTTCAGGCAGAATCTGGAACTCTGGTAGTAAATGGTGTGGCTGTATCAATCAGTGGGACCTCCTCCATAGAGGCCTTCGGAACTTACGTTGAGGTAGTAGGAGCTTCTGCTGATTTAACCCTTACCACCGTATGGGATCTCTTCGCAGCACCCGGCTCTTACGTTATCACTGGTGCTGATTTAAGTGTAGTGTGGCCCTATGAATTGAATGCTCTAGGCGGGACTTATATAGTGGGTGGAACTCTGATGTACATCACCAGAAGTATGGGAATCCCTCAAAGTAATCGTCACCATATTAAGGATGTAACACCTAGACGTAATATCAAGGTGATTGACTCTGACCGTCAGGTCAAGAATGTAACCCCTATTAGGATTTTGGAGCTAGTATGACAGCTATAACTATATACTTGAATCGCAATGATCCTAAGGACATCCAGATCAAGGATCCAGACGGGGCAGTAGACCTCACCACTATCACCAGAATGGACTTAATTAAAGAAGGTTGTAGTTTAATCATCTCATCATCGACTCCTGAGGAGTCAGGGATGTTTGATTGGACTGCAGGAAATGGAGTATTGAGGCTGGAGTTGGGAGCCCTAGATATTGAGCCTGGCACTTACACCTTCACCCTAATGTTATATTCTGCAACTTGGCCCCTTGGAATTCCTTGGAATAAGCTGACAATCTCTTTCGTGGATATTTGCCCAGTCTGAGGGTATTCCTACATTACATTTTGTAACATAGAAGATTGGAGTTAGATATGTTTAAATCTCTAATAGTTCTCATCCTTTGCCTACTACCTGCAGTTGGCTGGAGTGCTCCCCAATATTCCTACCCTGCTAAGGCAGCACCTGTAGCTGGGGACAAAGTCCTCATTGTGGATTCCCAAGACAGTTGGAGAACGAAGAATGTATTATTCTCTCTATTTGTAAGAGCAGTAATTGCATCTGGAACTTCAGCCCTAGGTACTAGTGCTATAGCCTCTGGAACATGTGCCCCTGTAGTGACAACTTCAGCTACTGGAACAGCTGTGACTAATGTAATCAATTGGGGATTTAATGGAGATCCTACCGGAGTTACTGGATACGCACCTAGTGCTAATGGAATGCTAACGATTATTGCATATCCAAGTATTAACAATGTTAATTATAAGGTTTGTAATCTTACAGCTGCCTCTATTACTCCTGGAGCAATTACCCTTAATTGGAGGGTTCAGTAATGATTTGGGTACTTTTATGTATTTTATTACTTATACCCTCAGATGGAATTTCTGGGCAGGGGATTGGTCCCGGGCCAGGATTTAGAACTTATATTAGTAGTTTGATTTCTGCATACTCGTCTCTTGAAATAACCAACATCAAGCCTGCTGGCACTGGCAGTCCTGCTATACCATCAACCAATCGCATATTCCGAGCGTATCCAGGGGTTGAGTACAATATCCGACCGGCCGTGATTGGCGGCATGTACCCGTATGTGTATTCCCTGTCAGGTCAACCGACAGGAATGACGATCAACGCCAAGACAGGGGAGATTTCCTGGCCTGATCCACAGTCAGACTCAGGCACCATCACCCTATCAGTCACTGACGCGGAGAATACAACTGTAACCGCAACCTGGGCAATAACTGTATCAACTACAGGATTCTTATTCGTAGATGCCAGCTACTCGGGCGAAACGGAAACTGGGTCAATCTCGCAGCCGTTCAAAACTCTTGCCAGTATGCGGACCAATACAACCACATCTAATCATACCAATATCCTCTATATCAGGGACGGAAATTACGTATTAGTGGCGGACTATACAGACGGAACGTCAGGGTTTCAGAAAATGAGTTTGGCCGTTGGGCCTTTCACCTGGCTCGGTTATCCTGGCGAAACGGTCAACATCTCAGGGCAGGATACTGTCGCTGCAAATTTCGGTGATATCTACCTCGATAGTCTCAATTTCAGTGACTTCAATTTTAACGCTATCCAGTATCATGGAGCACTTGACTATCAGACAATTCGACGATGCACGTTCACTGCTTTGACCAACACCAACACCGCCAACTATAACCAGGGGTTTATATATAGTTACGGTTCAAACGGCAGCACGAGAGGGTCGTACCAGGTAATACAGGATAATGAGTTAAGCGACTTTACGGGAGGTGAAGGGATAGGAAGCCTTTACCTTTCAAACAAGATGCTGATCGAAAACAATTATATCCATGACGGTGGGTATGCCGGAGGAACATCGTTTACCACTGGTATTGGGCCTAAGTCTGCGCACGAGAACATGACTATCCGGGGTAATCGCGTCATTATGCCGGAAGGTACGCCACTCGATATTTATAACAAGACCAATTATGACTATGGATATCCGATCAACAATATGGAGGTGTGCTTCAACCTGCTTGTGTCTACCGCAACCAGAGGACTGGCGGTTAAAACGTGGTATTCCAGGTACACATATTTCTATCGCAATACCATAGTCGGGGATATCCAGACGACGCTGATTACTGACGCCACAACCTGCACCTTTGACGGGGTGAATGGCTACACCGCTTCACCATTCTACTACTATGATAATGTGATTGTGAATCCCAACTCAAGTTATAGTGGGTATTGGAATACTTTTGACTATTTCTCGTTTGCTTACAATGCCACGTCAGCTTATAAAAACTGCATCACCGAGACAGGGAATGTGTCCTCTGTGCCAGCTTCCAATGCAGTAGACACTAGTGGACTATTACAGGGGCCATATACGATCTATATCGGGACTGATGGATGGCAGTTTTCTGATGGCTCAACGCCTATGGCATCATATTAATTACCTTAAATTGTAGTATTGGGCTACTGGAAAATTGATTCCTATATTACATTATGTAATATAGAAGATGGAGATTAGATGAACCTAGACGCGATGAATCAGGAAGAACTGGATGCCATTCTCGCCTCCTGCATCTTGGATATAAAGAATACTTGCGGGATTATCTTCCCAGATATATTCTATGCTGACTTCTCCACATTGCATCAGCAGATCTTTGACCTAATCAACTCCGGGGCAAGGAAGATAGCTATTGCAGCCCCTCGTGGTATTGGGAAGACATCTATTGCTAGGGCAATAGTGATGAGGTCTATTTTATTCAGACTTCAACGGTTCATAGTGTACCTCAGTAACAGTGCTACATCAGCCGAGATGCAGACTGAGAACTTGAAGAGAGATCTCATTGCCAATCAGCAAGTAAGAAAGCTCTTTGGGAATATTAAGAATGCCATAGCCGGGGGAGATTCCATTGATGAGTCCTTCTCCAAGAGTTGCTGGACTGCTTTCGGTGAAACCTTCATCCTCCCGCGTGGTGCAGGTCAACAGGTTCGTGGACTTAACTGGAACAATCATCGTCCGGAGTTAGTCATTATTGATGACCTGGAGGATAAGAACGAGATTAAGAGTGAGGAGAATAGGAAGAAGTTGAAGGAATGGTTCTGGTCTGATTTGATGAAAACTGAGGATCGTTACTCAGCAGGGTGCATCTTCATTTACATTGACACGATTAAGCATGAGGATTCACTTCTGGTGGATTTGATTGAATCTCCTGAGTGGGCTAGTGTCCAACTTTCCATCTGTGATGACAATTACAAATCCTATGATACTAACTACATGACAGATGCTGAGATCATGTTGGAGGTTGAGGAGCACAGGAGACTGGGGACACTTGACGCATTCTACATGGAGAGGATGAACGTTCCTATTGCCAAGGAAGATGCTGTCTTCAAGCAGGAGTACTTTAAGTACTTTGAAGATAACGGGGACCATTTGCAGCCGATTGATAGGTTTGGTAGACCTGTTGGAGATCCCATTCGTACCTACAACATGCTTCACATAACCATAGTTGACCCTGCTAAAACTGTTAAGCTTCAGAGTGCTGACTCAGCCATAGTCACCTTGGCTGTAGACAGGACTAGTAAGAAGATCTTCGTGAGAGATGCAGTTAGTGGGAAGTTCTACCCTGACGAATTGTATGAGCAGATGTTTCTCCAAGTCAGGCAGTATTCCTCATTCATCCTTGGGTATGAGGTGACTGGTATCAATCAGTTCATCATCCAACCTGTGGAGAATGAGTGCAGGGTTAGAGGGATTCATCCCCTCCTGATGGAGTTGCCGGCAAAAGGAAAGAAGGAAGATAGGGTTGCCAGTTTGGCTCCTAACTATAGATTGGGATATATGTATCACAACAAGGCGAATTGTGCCAAGCTTGAGGGTCAATTGTTGGGCTTTCCCCGGAGTAAACTCTGGGACGTAATGGATGCTACTGCCTACATCACCTTCATCATGGAGAAGCATGCTGTGTACTTCGACCCAATTGATGGAGATGGTGAAGGGGAGATGCCTGAGGATGAGTTCGACACACTGAGTGATGACCCGATGATGGGGCCTGCAGAGATGGGATTCCTCCTGTAGAGGGATTGCTACGTTACATAATGGAACATAGGAAATAATATGCCAGCAATAATTCATGGAGATTCCAGGGCCTCAGACAGTTCTATCTACGCACAGAAGTTTGATTATGAGTATCCAGATGGGCTGGACTTGGCACCCGGATCTAAACTTCACAGTAAGATCAAGGATGCAGTTTTGGAGAGGGCCCGCTCCAGTGCCAATGTAATGTCTGTTCGGCATAACACTTGGAACAATATTGACTTCACACTCACTGCCTACATAGCACCAGACGATAAGGAGCGAAAGGTCAAGGATGAAGATTCTAGGAAGCCAGTTAGTATTGTATTTCCTTATTCTTATACAGTTCTCGAGACTCTCCTCTCTTATTATGTGGCTGCGTTCCTTCAGGATCCGATCTTCAGGTACGAAGGGAATGGGCCGAGTGATGTGATTGGTGCTATCCTTCTTGAGAAGTTGATTGCTGTTCAGTGTACTAAGAATAAGGTAGGATTGAATCTTCACACCCAGGCCAGGGATGCCTTCTCATACGGATTTGGAGTGACTACTCCTACATGGGTTAAGGAGACGGGGACTACCACGAGGACTGTTGAGAAGCCAGGTTTCATGGGATTTGGTACTAAGGCAGAGACAGTCACTGAGGATGTAACATTCTTTGAGGGGAATGCTCTGGAGAATATTGATCCCTATCTTTACCTTCCAGATCCCAATGTCCCGATACATGAGCCTCAGAGAGGAGAATTTAATGGGTGGGTTGCCCCGTCCAATTACATGGACCTGTTGACTGCTGAGAAGAATGACTCTACTATGTTTAATGTGAAGTACTTGAAGAAATTGACTGGCAAGCGGAGTTGTATCTTCGTCGGGGATAACTCTGGACGTGGTGCCAAGAGTGGATTGGCCTCTAGAACGAATGCAGCAGATGGGGTGACCAACAACTTAGACAGAATTAAGATGTTCATCAAGATCATTCCCAAAGATTGGGGACTTGGAGATGGTGAATATCCTGAGATATGGTACTTTGAACTCGGTTCTGATGAGATAGTCATTTGTGCTAAACCAGCCAACAATAGCCATAATAAGTTTCCGGTTAGTGTGATAGCCCCGGATTATGACGGTTACTCCATGTCCCCCGTCTCGAGGATCGAGATTCTTCATGGTATGCAAGGAGTCCTTGACTTCATGTTCAATAGTCATGTAGCTAATGTAAGGAAGGCCATACATGATATGATTATCTATGATCCCTACCAAGTCAACTCCAATGATTTGAAGAATCCATCTGAGGGTAAACTTATTAGACTTCGTCGTCCTGCTTGGGGCAGAGGAGTGAAAGATGTCGCAGCTCAACTCAACGTCAGTGATGTCACTCGAGGAAATGTGGCAGACTCTACCTGGATTG
>Ga0209318_1002113_pt1 | contig 10461 bp, 7 predicted proteins | sample RifGroE1_FD_183999 | JGI IMG/M metagenome (GOLD analysis project Ga0209318, IMG submission 183999) | Groundwater microbial communities from Rifle, Colorado, USA - Groundwater E1 (SPAdes) (version 2) | ecosystem: Environmental > Aquatic > Deep subsurface > Groundwater | place: Rifle, Colorado...
ATTGTTTTTCTAATTCTAAAATTTTAGCATTTATTTCTTCTTGATGTTTTACTCTATCTTCTAATAATTTTTCATATGATAATTCTGATTTAGATAAATTTACAGAAGTGGGGGATAGTCCATATTTATTTGATCTATCTAATACTTCTTTTGAATATGAACTAGAATCTACATTACCATAACCGCCATATCCACTAAGTCCTCTTGATATATTTCCTGAACCTCTTGTACGTTCTACTAAATAATTTACAATTGCAGGAATTGCTTCATTTGGATCTTCTGGATTTTTTAGTCCCATATATTTAGCAGTATCAGGTATAAATTGTCCTAACCCACTTGCACCAGATTTTTTATTGTATGCTTTAGGATCAAATGTACCACCAGTTTCAACATCAATAAGACCAGCTATCACAGATGAAGTAATTCCTAATTTCTGTGCTTCGTCATTTGATGCTACTGCTTTATTTATTAAATCTGATAAATTATTAGGAATATTTGATACACCATTAATGTTGATTGTTGTAGGAGTAGTATTTGAAGAAGTATAATCACTCCACTTAGAAGTATCAAAATTATTCCCTCCACCATATTGCTTATAAAAGTCTTCTCTAGACATTTTTCCAGAAACAACATTTTGATATTCTTGTGTTTCTATATGCCAAGGTTCATTTACTTTTCCTGTTAACCTTCTGATTAAACCATATTTTTCTAGAGTTTCATTAGTAATTTTTCCACTTTTTATTAAATCTAATATTTCACCTGAAATATCTACTGCTTGGCCAGTATGATGAGGACTACTACCTGGTTTTGCAATATATCCACCGTTTGATCCACCACGACTATTCCATATTGATTGTTGGTCAGATAGACTTCTATAACCAGAAGTTATATTTATTTTAGTATTATAATCTTTTGCTAATGATGCTAATCTTTCTAAAATCATAGGATTAGCGTTTGTTTTACCTGTTAAATAATCTTGATAATTAGAATTTGTTGAATATGAATTTTTACTATTAGAAGATGCAGAAGTATTTAACCCATCTTTTTGTTGTTTTAAATAATCAATCTGCTCCTTTATTTTTAAATTCTCTTCATGCAAAGCATCTCTACGATCTTTAGAGCCTTTTACCATATTTGAAGTTATATCTTCTAAAGAAGTGAGAGCGTTATCATATTTTTTAATTTCGTTTGTTGTTTTTTCCCATGCCAATGCTTCTGCTGTTTTTGCGTTGGTTGTTTCGTTTGAGTTTTTAACTATGCCAAAATTAGGACTTTCTATTGAATCTATTAATTCTTGACTTAACTTTTTGTATTCTTCCATTTCTTGCTTATTTTTTTCTATTTCTGATCTTGATCTTGCTAAATCTACAACTGCTTGTTTTTCTTCTTCTGGAGTCATCTTACCAACATTTGAAGCCATTTTATTGCCCATTTCTACTACTGCTGCTTCTGCATCTGCAAGATTATGAATTTGTTCTATTTCAATTCCATATGACTTTATTCTATCTAATGTTGCTTTACTAACAATTTTAGTTTTTTCTATTTGAGTTTCAATTGCAGTTTTATGTTCTAATTTTCTTTCTCTAATTAATGTTCTTAATACATCCGCACTAATAGTCATTTGACCATTTTCATTTTTTATTGCAGTAATTAGTTTAGGATTAGCTTCTATTAATTTTTTAACTGATTCAAAATTAATATCATTACCTTCTGTAACATCATTTAATAGTTGTTGATATTCACTTATTTCATCCGAAGATTTTTTATAAGTATCTGTTAATGATTTTACTGCACTATCAAAATCTGTAAAAGAATCTAATTTAATTTCTGGTAGAGATAACAAATCTTCTTTTAATTTTTTTAATACATTTGGTGCTGTTATACCTAATTTTTTAATTGAATCATTTAAATCATATATAGCTTTAACTTGTTTATTTTTTATTCCTTCAAAATCTATAGAACCATTACTATATTCTTCTAATGCTTTATTATAATCTTTAAGTATGTTTGGGATATCTGTATTTGTTAATTTTGTTGCAAATGCATTTGTCCCACCTATTTTATTTATTTCACTAATTATACTTTCGCTTTTTAATAAAGAATTAATAAAATTGTTTAATTCTTTTGTAGTCAAATCTTTAAAACCTTCTGTATTTTGTAATACTGCTTTTAATCCATTAGAATATGAATCAAATAGAGTTTTTATATCTCCTTCTAAACTACCTAGTTTTTTAGTTTTTTCTGCAATTTCATCCAATATTCTAACAAATTCAGAATTTCCTCTGTTCCCTTGACCCATATCAAGATAAGCTTTTTTCTTTCTTTCTAATTCTTGTATATCATCAGATAAATTTTTAATATTATTTTTATCTAATGATATTTTATCTAAACTACTATCACCTGTAGCATAAAAACTAGTTGCCATTTCTCTTTGTTTAAGTTCTAATTCTTTTTCTTTTATTTTTATATTTTCTTCAAGTTTTTTCGTATTAAGTTCTATAACATTTCCTTCAGCATCTAGTTTTTCAGTAATTCCTGGATAGAGTGCGGATAATTTTTCCGTAACATCTGCTAATTTTTCTTTTTGTTCAGAAGTTAAAGATGTTGCTTCTGATAAATCATTATATGTTTTAATTAATTTTTCTGAATCAGAAATTTCTGAAGTTAATGTAGACACATCATTTTTTAATGATTCAAATAATTCTTGTTGTTTTTCTTTCGCATGAATAAGTCCATCTACAAATTTAAAAATCCAACCTACTGCCATTGAAAAAGCAACAGTACTAATTAACATTGTCGCTGTTTGTAAAGCTACTGTAGCTACTCTAGCTGCTACGACACCTGCTGTATATCTACTAACAGATGTAGTTAATGCTGTCCAATTATTATATAATCCTTGATACATTCCTCTTTGTCCTAAAATGGTTTCATTATACATTTTAGCACCTTGTAATTTGCTATTATAATTAGATACAGCTTGTGTTAATTTATTCCATATTGGAATTTGTGCTTGTAAACTAGCAGTAGTACCTGTTGGCAATTTAAAATTAGGTGGTAATATCGGCCCTTGTTGTCTCGAACCATATATTGATGTTGGAACATTTTTTAAATCTGTCATAGTTACAGAACCTAATACAGTTGAAAATCTTTCTCTTGATTTTGTGGAAAAAAGTGCTACAGAAGCCATTGCAGTTGCCATTAAAGCAGGAAAACCACCAACTATAGCAGAAAAACTATTAAATCCATCCATTAAAGATGTTATTCCATCTAATGATTGTTTCCACATTTGAGAATTTATAGTATTATTATATAATTGCTCAAAGGCATTTTGTAATTTTTGTAAAGAAGCATATAAAGACTTCATATAGATATCTTGCTTCTGCATTGCAACCGATTCACTGTTGTAAGCCGATTCAGTATTTTCAATTACTTTATTGTAGTTGTTCATTAAGGAAAGAAAAATATTGCGCTGATAAACCAATTTGTTACTCTTTCTAATTGCAATTAGAAAGGGATAGACCATTTCTGTCTATCTCTGCACTTTTATGAAAACAATAGAATTATATGTGCAGATCGGATCATATCATTATCCTTCTAACAAGGACAGTTGACGTATGATCTCTACGGATTCTATACTCTCATAAAATATATAATAGTGGATTATATATTTATAAATTATTAAATATGTAATCTAATTTACTATTTTTTATATCATTAGGGAAAATTAAAATACATTTATTAAATAAATTATTTTTATATATGTCTTTTATTTTCTTTTTACTTTTTACGATATAATTATTTACAATTTTAGATTTACTATTTTTATACCACATTCCAAAATATTCAATTAGATATTCTTTATTATTAATAAAAATAATCCAATCAAAACGTCTTTTTGTAGTATCATTTTCAATATAATCTTTATATTTTGGTTGTTTATTGAATTTAATATTATTTTCAATAAGCCAGTTAGAAATAATAACTTCTGGCATAGAATAATATTTATTACCTAAAATATCTATATATTTATTATTTTTATCATAATATTTTAAATATTTATCACCATAATTTATTTTAAAATAATATTTTCTATCACATTCTATACACCAATGATGAATTTTATTAATGTCATCATGGTCAATATAAAAATTATCTAATGATTTCCATGTAGCACATTTATAACAATATTTTAATCCTTCCATTAATTTTTCTTGTTTTAGCTTATTTGTTATTACATTATTATTTCTTCTTTTCTCTTCATATATTTTCTTTTCACATACTTTACATGTGGCACGAAAACCATCTTTATCTTTAGAAAAATTATTTATATTCTCATCTAATATTAAATCACATTCTTTACATTTTCTTTTCCCATTTTGTAATCTATTTAAACTTCTATTTCTTTTTAGTTTAAGAATTTTACTTGCTTGATATGTAATTGCAATCCATGTTCTCTCAGGTAATAATTCTAACAATTTTTCTTTTTCTGTATTTGAATAATAATTAATTAATATATTATTTTCATATTCATTCCATGTTCCAGTATTATCATTAAAACTCAAACCTTTACATTCTTTACATGTCCCTTGAAAACCATCTTTTGTTTTATTACTTTTTCTAAAATGGTTAGAATCTAATGGCAATCTTCTGCCACATTTATTACATTTTTTAGTTCTGTCATTATAAACTACTGCTTCATTTTTTCTTTTATTACCAAATGTATTACCTTTACATTCTCTACATATATTTCTAAATCCATCTTTTGAATCTTTTCTCCTATTAAAATAATCATCTGTTAATGGCAATTCACGATTGCATTTACTACATATTTTATTATCCATATTGAATAATAACCTCCTTTTAAGAAATACCTCTTTTTAAAAACAAAAAGAATGCATATATCATAGGGAGGTTTACCTATGATTGACGTTTGCAACCGTCATGCACTCAAAATTTCCCACTATTATATATTTTATAAGAGTATAGCCTTTCCTCGGAATTATCTTTTCTATAAGACTTTTCCCGATATAGTCAACTTTTCACTAATACATTACTATATTAGGCGGCGTTTGAAATTTCACCGGCTGCTTCCTGCGCAAGTTCATTTTTCCTAACATCTGATAAAGTTTTCCATTTTTCTGATAAATCTTTTAATATATCCCCTACAGGACGCATATTTTCTGCATCTTGTTTTATATTTACACCAACATCATAAAATGCTTTTTCTATACCTTTAAATGCAGTAGGATCTGATTCTTCTCCGATCCTACCTATACGAGATATTATAGTTTTTCTTTTTTGTTACATATAGATTAATCTATATGGATAAGTCATATCTACTTACCTCTTTAAGTTTCCTTAAAGAACGGACTATACCATTATCCTTTAAAAAGGATACTCCTTGGTAGTCTCTGAGAGCTTACCATATTTATATTATTAATTTATAATTACAATATAAACTTTAGGTCTATCTCTGCTGATTGCCCAATCCTTTAGATTTTAAGATAATTAATTAGTTTCCCAATTAATTTACTACTAAAAGCTCTAAGGGGTTTCCAGCATATTCGGAGTTTTTACTATTATATTACTATAATAGGGGTCAACAATTTTAACCCGTTAGACACCTGACTTCCTGTTCTTCTAGTTGTTTCAATGAGAGTTCCTTCCATGGCTACCAAATCTTGTAATGGAATTTTTGCTTCTGCTGCTACAGTTCCTACAAATTTTAATCCTGAACTTAATTCACCTAAAGCCTTTGGAAAGTCAACTTGTAAATTTCTGGCAACTGAAGCATATGTATTTACTACATTTATCAATTCATTTGAACCTAATTTAAACTGTGTTTGAGCTGCCATTAGATCGTCAGAAACCTCTAGGATGCTACGTCCACTTATGTTCGCAAGTATTACGGCACTCTGGCTGCGTTCTAAGACGTCACTCATCGAAGACGTAAATGTTCCAAAAACGGAAATAGCTTTCATCTAATGCTTGTTACTAACTAATTATAATATTAATCATAACTAATTAGGGTAAGTCGTTACTTTTTTCCGCTTACCTCTCTAAGTTTCCTTAGAGTACAGACTATATCATTATCCTTTAAAAATATAAGGATATCCCCTCTGTAGTCGTTGAACCTTCATCCTATTTAATAGGATGCTTGGATGCTGATTGCCCAATTATTAAATTTTTCAAACCATCACACTTATCATTACTGATTATGTTGTGGTATTTAATACTCTAAGGATATTCCAGCAATTTAAGGGATTTGCACTATTATATTACTATAATAGGGGTCATGAAATTAATCCAACCTCAGAACTAGTAGTACCCATTGCTTTCGCGAAATCTAAAGCACTCTGAGTAACCTCATTAAATTTTAGATTTTGATTAGTCATCTCCATCTGTAAATTAGTAAATAATTTTGTTTGTTCTAACATATAATCAAATGATTCAGTTATTCTATGTAATGCACCCATTACCAGAGATGACATAAATATCCAAATTCCAAATTTACTTCCTGCCGTTTGAAGTGCATCTCCAAGACTCATTACTTGTTTATTAGCTTGATTTAATCCTGTTGAAGCAGAATACGCTTCTTTTTGTAATGCTGAAAAATTTGCTTTTAAATTAGCAATATCATTACTTAAATTAGGAGATATTTTTAGATTCTTCAAGTCAGTTGTAATTTGGTTTAATTTTGCAGAATCATATAACCCAGCATATTGTCTCTGGAATTTTTGAATATCTGCTGTCATAGTTGTTAGTGTTCTTTTTAATAATTGTTGTTCATTGTTTAAATTTTGTCTTGTAATATCTAATTCTTTTGATTTTTTATTATTATAATCTGTTTGTAAGCTATTTTTTAAATTTAATAATTCTATTTCTTTAGTAGAATTAGTTAACGAATTAGATTTAATATCACTTCTTGCTAATACAAGTTTTTGTCCTTCTAATCTTATTTGTTCCTTTAATTGGAAAGTTAATTCAACATACCCATTTTTTTCAGCATCTATTCTTTGTTTTGATAAATTGAATATATTTTTTAATGCTTGTTCTTGTTGAGTATAAGCAGAATTAACAATACTTAAATTATTTTTACTTTCTTGACCTATGCTTGAGTAATATTCTTTTTCTGCTCCTTTTAATGCTTGAATTAATCTTGCTCTTTCTTGTAAATCTGCTGTAGCCGTTCCTGATAATTTACCACTATCATACAATTTATTTCCAGCATCCATAAACTCTTTTGCAGAAATTTTTGCTGCTTTATATTTTAAAATTAAATTATCTACTTCATTAATATTTTTAGTTACAGATGTATCAGTTTTTGATTTAGAAATAGAGGCATCAAGTTCTTTTTGTGCTTTAGTTAACACATCAATTAATTTTTTTCTTTCCTGTAAATCTGCTACAGAGCTACTAGGCATAGAATTAAGCATATTTGTACCTAATTCTTTAAACTTTTCGGCACCTATACTTAATGCTTTATATTGAAGAATTAATTTATCAAGAGCAGAAATTTCTTTGTTAATTAATTCTGTATTTGCATTAGTAGAACTTTTTTGTGAATTATTATATTTATTTTGTTCTTGTGTTAATAATTTTAATAAAGATGCCCTAGTTTGTAATTCTTCTGTAGAAAATTTAGAAGTATTTTGACTGGAAAATAATTTATTTGTGGCATTAATAAAATCTTCTCCAACCTTAATTCCTGATTTATATTTAAGAATTAATTCATTCATTTTAGCAATTTCTTCGCTAATAGCTTGTTTTTTAGTATTTTCATCTTTAACAATTTTATCAGCAGATGCTTTAGATGCCATTGAAACGTCGCCCATTTTTAATATTTGTTCTTGTATCCCATCAGCACCTTTAACTGTACCCATAGTAACAGGAAATTTAAAAACTTCTTTTATTTTTCCGCTAAGTTGTTCAACACTTACTTCAAATCTTTTTAAATCACTAGTAGCACTAGCAAATGTTTGTTTAACTGAAAGATTATCACCTAAATGAGCAAATTTTGATTCAATTCTTTTTATATCAGTCATCATTTTTTGCATTTTACTAGCTGCTTCACTAAAATCTCCAACTGATATTTGTTTTTTACCACCAGAAGATGCTTTTTCTTGTGCTTCTTTTATTTTTTCAGTAATTAATTGTATATCTTTAGAATTTATATTTAATTTTACTGATATTGCACTTTTAATTTGGTTTGATAATAATTTAATCTGTTCTTCTAAACTTTTAATCTGTTCGGAAGAATTATCAATTCTAGTCTTAATTAAAATTGAGATATCGTTATTATTTGGCATTAAAATATCACCTCTCCTTAAATAAAATACAAAGAGGTGATAATCACCTCTTTGTTAAAATAAACCAATGAATTTATGTACTATGAAATTTTTAAACTATTATTTAAAATATTATTAAATTCACCAAAATAATATCTTTGTTTAAACTCTTCAAACTGTTCTAAAGTATTATTACCATACCCATATAACTCATGAAACAATTTATGTATATTCTCTTTTAAACAAACACCTAATGGATAACGATAATGTATTTCTAAACATTTATTACTCAATAATAATAATTCATCTTGCGAATAATAACTAATATTACTTTTTAAATCTAAATTAGTTTCTCGCAAAGTTTCCTGAATAATTGTATCAAATCCATATAAATGATGTATATCATTGAATCTTTCACCAGTTAAAACACATTTGTATTTGCAATTTATTATACTATCATTTTTCCATTGCAATAAACTTCTTCTTAAATAACTATATAATTGACTAATTCCACCTTGCCAATTAGGATTATTTTCTCCTTTAAATTTAATCATTTGAGATAATTGACTACATTCTGGAGAACAAAATTTATCTTTACCACTATTAACTCTACTTATACCAACATAAAATTCATTTTTGCAACTATCTAATTGACAAACTCTCTTATATTGAGGCGTTTGTTCAGATTTTATTTCTCCATAATATTTAGTGTTACATTTACAAGAACAAAAATGAAGTTCATTGTCAAAATATTGATGTAATTTTATAGTTATAAAGTTACCACAATATACGCAATAATCTTTAAAATTTATACTTGTTTTTCCACCAATCTTTAAATAATCTCTTAATAATATTGCTATATCATTTACAGTTTTATTATTAAGATTATGTATTATATCATCAACAAATTCAACTTTTTTATTCAAAAGATTGTCTAATATAATAATATATTCATCCATAGACCAATTTTCAGCTATTACTATATTTTTATCTTTATTTCTTCTAAAATAATCACATACCTTACATGTTAAATAAGTCAGTTTTCCATCTTTACGTTTTTGCACAGTAAATTCTTCTATATATTTAATTTCTCCACATTTATTACATTTAGCATATCCTTGTGATATACCATAACTAGAAGATTCATGTATATCTTTGCATTTTATACTACAAAATAAAACCTTACTTCTTCCAATCTGAGATAAGATTCTTTTGAATTCTTCTCCGCAAATTGGACATTTAAATATAACTCTTATAACCTTATTTTTTATTTTTAAAAATTTAACAATTTCAATTATTTTTTCTAATGATAAATTTAATATATTTTGCAATTCATTTAATGAATCTATTTTCTGATTTAAAATTGAATCTAATATAACATCTAATATTTTATCTGTTAATATATTATTATAAATTATATTTCTATTTTCTTTCCACAAACAAACTCTACATTTAGAATTTAAAACTTGTGTTCCGTCTTTTTTCTTAATAGAGGTATTACTAAACTCACCAACTGATTTCTCTTCTCCACAAACTTTACATACTTTTGTCTTTACTTCACTCATAATCTAACAACCTCCTACTATTATTTTTATATTTTATTAAATTAAAAATAAAACCAAACCCGTCTCCTACATACAAACAAAGAAAACAAACGGGAAGGATGTAGGAGTTATCCTTATCAGTTGAGTGGCCTACCCAACCTATCCCAAAATAAAAATGTAAATCCATAAAATAAAAAAAGAACCCACATTTTTGTAGATTCTTTAAATAACCAAATATCAAAAAATCAATTATATTAAATTATTTTATATATCAATCAACAATCAATAATCAAAACTTACCTGTCATCTCAAATTTCTCAATCTGCTCTCCTGTATACTTTCCATCACAAAAATTTTCAAATTGTGTATATGTCAAATCAGTGTGAAATTTTATCTCAACACTCAAAGCATAAGCAATATGACAATATTTGTAATTGCACACCATCAATTCATCAGAACCCTCTGCACATATAATAGGTTTTCTTTTCAACATTTTCAATTCCTCCTAATATTTATACTAAACAAATATACTAACAATTTTCTGTTTCAAGAAATATTCTAGCATCATCAAACATAGTTAAAATAATTTGTTCAGCACAAAACATAGGAGATATCGAGCACCTATGTAT
>Ga0209318_1002118_pt1 | contig 10412 bp, 15 predicted proteins | sample RifGroE1_FD_183999 | JGI IMG/M metagenome (GOLD analysis project Ga0209318, IMG submission 183999) | Groundwater microbial communities from Rifle, Colorado, USA - Groundwater E1 (SPAdes) (version 2) | ecosystem: Environmental > Aquatic > Deep subsurface > Groundwater | place: Rifle, Colorado...
GTTATCGTGTCAATGCAGTATTTTCCCAACGGATCTTGATAATGCGAGTATGCCGCATCTTCTAACTTCTTTAATAAGTTCGCTTGTGCTTCGGTTATCTCAATATTACTCATCTCCTTGAAACATACTACAAGTCTATCGTCTTTTTCGTATATCCTCGCCTTATCTTTGTTTTTTAGATTGTACTTTTTTCTCGTCGACGCTGAGAGAATTAACATCGTTCTTCCTCTTGGATCAACGTAAATTCCTGATTCGTACATTGTTTACATATATGTTTACAAAACATTTAAATCTTTTCATAGCGTTTAACACTTATGCACATCAAAAAAATACTTTTAATCTTCTTACTTTTATATTACTCAATTTCACTCGCACAAGCGGGCACAACATTAAGTCCGGGTGGTGGGCACTCTAACCAAAAACAGATAACAGAAGCTCTTAAAGATGGTGATGTCTATCTCGAAGCCGGAGTCTATGAAGTAGACGGTCCCATTTATCTAAAATCAGATAGAGCCCTAAGCGGTGATCCTAACGCAATAATAAGAGTGTGGAGCGGTTCTTCTCAATGGTTCACAGGTTCCACGGGAATAATAACCGGCAGTGGAGTCAGTAATATTGAGATTTCAGGTTTTCAAATTGATGGAAATATCGGGAATCTAAAAAAAGAATATCATCAATCCGGGCCAACACACGCACACGACTGTGAAAAATTGATAATAATTTACGGATCATCAAATAATTTTATTGAGAACATAGAAGTTCATGATATGAAATTTTATAATTCATTCTCGGATGCTGTTTATGTGAGATTTGCAGATGGTGTATCCTGTCATGATAATGTAATTTCCAATTGCCAACATGAAGGAATCTACTACTCAGTCGTAAAGAACGGACTCATTCAAAATAATAAAATCGCTGGAATAACGAGTGATTGTGCCCGTCTGGACAATTGCCAGGACTGTCTAATTGAGAACAATCTATTTTATTCCTACGAGGGAGACAGCTACGGGTTTTACAAAAATGGTCACAGCGGTCTACAAATCGGAGATGCCGGAGTATCAAAAGGTTATGATGGCAGGAAAGACGGGTTTCACACTTCTAACATTGAAGTGAGATTTAATACATTCGCGGACCCTGGGCTTAGAGCGATCTGGCTTGATGCAGCAGGACAGAAGCCTTCTGATAATGTGTATATACATGATAATGAATTTCTGGATGTTGCGCCTGTTGAAATTGACGGGGAGCCTGTTTCGTGGGATAATCAGCCGAGTATTGAGGATAGCGAGGAAGTGTTTGATTCGATATTTGAGATTTTCAATGTCGAATTATGCACAACTGTTTCCGAAAACCATGCAATCGTTTTACCGGAAGGAATCAAATCAGTTCCTTCCTCTGCCTCCGGAACAGTCGAATACTACAAAGTAGGGGATAATTACACAACCTTTATCCACGTCCCAGCAGAAGGACTCTCAGAGGTCACCTATGAAGTGCATGGAGCGAAGACGACCCACACTATAATGATTGGAGAACGTACAAATGAGGGAGTAGTGTTTACAGAAGCTTCCGTGTGGGAAGGAGATTTATCTCACGATCTTGATTCATTGAAAATGCCGGGAAAAGTAGAAATCGAAGACATAAAGGTTACTTGTGTAACGCCGCGAGGGAAGTTTGAACCAGAATTAAAAACGGTAACTACTGAGTTTAAACCGGTTAAATTTCATCCAGCCGCAATTCTTTTAATTCTAGTTTTTTTAATAGCATGTGTGTTTATAAGAATGTCTTTAAAGCACATGCTTTAATTTCCTTTTTTTATTCATAAATTGTTTACAGTTAAACGATATATTTATATACAGTGTAAACATTATAAAGTTTAACAGTTTGGATTAATTGGAGGATTAAAGTATGAAATATAGACAACTGCTATTTGTGCTGCTTGTGTTGACCGTGTATGTTTCACCTGCACTTGCAGCAACTGACGATCTGATCTCAGACGATGAATTTTTAGGGTTCGATGTAAACCATGACTACGATGTAAAAGACGACCTGACATTACAGAAAGGCTTTGATTATGCATCGAGCATACCGATATGGGGCTTGTTCATAGTTGCAATATTGATACTAGCGGTGCTTTGTGTCATGTTTATTCCGAGTGTGTTTGGTTGGAATATGATGAAGGGTGGGAAAGCTGCAATGAACGAGAACCCCACTAAAGCAGCCCAGGGAATTAAAGACTCAAAACACGTAAACAGAGAGTATTTTTTCCAGGTAGCTGAGGGTGCGGGTTTTATAGTCTGTATCGTTTTCATCGTAGGATTGTTCCTGTGAGGTGGCATGTGAACAAAACAGTTGCAATCCTCACCCTTTTTTTCTTACTAACTTTTTTCTGTGTTCCTGTTTGCGCTGATACTGGAAGTGTAAAAGTAATCAGTAAAGATGGGAAAGATATCACAAACGAAAACCACGAAGAAAGCGACACGAAGCAGGGCGAGGAAGGAGGTTCAGAAAAGACAAATGTTGAATCAAGCGAAGATATTACAATAAACAGAGATTTGAATATAAAAGCTGCACAGACATCATTTGAAAACGCCCTCTACGGGTTTACAGAAGGGATGGTAGATTCGCTATATGAAGGTTCTTTGAGCATGTACGAAGCCGACCTTACCGACGGTGATAACGGCACAGTTACATACAAAATACATGCAACTGAACTGAAACCATTTGAGCATCCTATAGTTTTTCCCGTTCAGGTGATTACATTTTGTTTTTTGATTCTCGTAACACTGATAGTTATACTTGGATCTATTTTAATATCAGGGTTCCAGACTAGATATCCCGAGAGCTACGGAGATCTTAGAAGAAGCGTAAGCGGGGAATATAAACCGTATAATCCTGGCCGAGTACATTCTGTTTGCATGTGGGCAACCACGAGGCCGGTTTTATATTTCTCAGCTTTTTTATTATTCATTTTAGGCAGGAATTATATCATAAGCTCGACCCTTCAGAGTGCGTCTGGTGTACTCGGTTCTCCCTCTGATAACATAATAATACGTGCCATCACGGGAGCGGCTATGTTTGTAGGGTCTATACAGACATCGATAGGGGAGTTTGGAGTTTACACCTTTGGAACTTTACTATTTATAATCTGCATGATTACTGATGTTTTAGTCCTGAAGAACGCTAAAGGCGCAGCTAAAAATATTGAATTAATTGCATGGGGAGCATTTGGATTATTCTGTTTTTGCGATTTAATTAATATGAGCTGTACATCATTCGGGGTAGTTACTTCTCAGTGGAAAGAAGAAAGCATATACATTTCAGTGGGGATCATGGCCGGTGCATTCATAAACGGTGTGATATTGGCAGCTATTACTATTTATGCAATTTTAAAAGGAAAGAGAGAACTGGGTGTGTAAAAATGAGCGAGACTGATACAACAAGATATGAACCTCATGTAATGGTTGATATTGTAGACCCCATGAAAGACGGATTGTCTTCTACCTGGAAGGGGTTATTTTATTCGATGCTTTTCATTGAAGCAATGCACTTTTTCGCGTTCGTGTGGTTCGCTAAGAATTCAGTTGCACTGCCTCCTGAATTTGAAGGACCACTAACATATCCTATCATCTTAGAGAATATTGTCTGGAAGAACGTTCTTAGATGCCTTGTGATCTTAATTAGTTTTGTTGTGGTCCCGACTGTATGGTATTCATTTGTAGGCACTCAGTCAAAACTTGACTATAACACAGAGCACACCAGGTTCAAGATCAGAACTATAAAAGGGATTGAACAGTTTTCAAAATATGCACCTGCTAATCAAAATAACGGGATCGTGCCCCGTATAAAGGGTTATATCCTGCGCAGGCTGCACCTGTATGTAAACCCCGTTGATGTGATAATTTCATTTACTGGAATTCAACATTTTGACAGGGCTACTGGACTTACAACTGAAAAGATAAATGAGGATGAATGGCCGCTCGCTGAACACCCATACAAAGGAGATCATGGGTACAGCATCCTGGGATTTGTAAATTTTGATGACGATGATGAAGTAATGATTGAAAACTTTGTAGAAGCAACAAATACGTTAGGCGCAGACTATCTAGTTAGTACTTCCATGTTCTCAGGACAGAACACCAGTTACATAATGGACGATGTAGAAGAACAGTTAAAACTGCCAGGGTTAAGCCCGATCCGAGAGAAGGCACTTTGGAGCGTTTACAATAAATTTAAGGACAGAGAAGGCACGGACGAACCTATTTTTATAATTCATATTGGCCTACCTCCTGCTGTTCACGATTATGAACACATCGAGAATATGAGGAAAGCCAGGGATGAATACGAACTCACTATCAACGAATTCGGGATTGATACTGTATTAATCAAGGACGCTGAAGACCTTGCACTGATCATAAACGGGATGCTTACCGGTGAATTTAGAATGGGTGATATCAATGAGTATTAAATCATATTTCCAAAACCGGAAGAAAGCGCAGAGAGATGAACAAATTATAACAAAGCAGTCTCAAGCGTTAGTTACTCAGGAAATAGCGTTCATGGCTTGCGTTAATGACATGAAACCTGTTACAAGTGGACCAGATGCAGGATATTATGTCTGGATTAATAAAAACACACTTGCACAGGGCATTCTCATAGGCAGGCAGGACAAATTAAACCCGATGCAACATGGATATGATAAACATTATAAAATTAACACCGTTTCAAAGATACTGACCATAGCGAAACAGGAGAAAGCCCAGGTACTCATCAGCCATAAATACATTACCATAAGCAGAGAAATTGAAGCAATCATGCTGAAGACAACAAAACATAAATCCGCGGTTGTTAAAAGGCAGATTGAAACTGGAGAGGCTACAACATCGAATATAACCTATAATTCATTAGCCGAGCGAGACACGAATAAGCAAACCGCTGTTGTATATGACGGTGATGATCATTATTCATGGTTTGCTATGCCTGTAGTAGTTACAGGGCATAATAAACTCATTGTTGATAAGGTGGTATCTCGTATCCGGGCGGCTTTGGTACGCGGAGGAATCCGATGTGAAATACCTCAGTTTGCTCAGTTGGACGTTATCAAAGCTGCGTTGCCTACTAATCAGATAAATGCTAAATTCTTGCAGCCTGTCAATAACCGCACAATAATGTCTATGCTTCCACTGAAAAACCCGGACGCAGCATTCCCTAAGATCGGGCCGGTTATCTGCACCAATGCCGAGACTATGGCGCCTATAAAGCTGTGTCCGACACCACAAAGCGCAGAAGGTACTATTGTAATAGGCCCCCCTGGATCTGGAAAGACTACACTGTTCTGCAACCTTATCTCACATGCAATCGGTCTAGGATATCATGTAAAACTGATCGAGCCTAAGAATGAAGACAGTGACGGAACCGATTATATAAATTTCTGTAATGAGTATGACGGGGGTATATCTCGGTGGGGCCCTGACGGTGTCAACCCGAATCTGCTTACTATCTACTATGATAAAGCTTACATGGGCACAAGTCCAGCTTCATATAGAAAGGCAAAGGACGACTGGTTTGAGGTTGTACAGAATGCGCACAGAGCATGGATGGGAGGACTCAATGAAAGGCAGTCTGGGCTCTTAACAAAGCTCTTGATTGACATCTATAAACAGAGAGGTGTAATAGACGAAGACGGGAACCCTATTAATACTGAATTGTGGGATGTTCCGGGAGCTTTAGCCTGGCCTTCAGAGCATGAATTCAGGTCTTTCTGGAAGGAGATGTATGAGGCCCCTGGATCAATCTATTATCACGACCCTTCGGTAGATGCCCTGATAATGAACACGATGAATGCAGAGCCGGGAGGTACGCTCTGGTGGTGGGCTAACAGCCATGAGCATATGGATCTTGGTAAAAACCTGCAATTATTTGATATCAGCCAGCTTCCTGATAATATGAAGAGCGCAGTAAGCATCCAAATCATGGGAGCATGTAACTCTCTTTACTTCCCGAAGCCTGCTAACGGGCACGAGAGAGTTAAGACACTGCTTATATTTGACGAAGTAAGGAACCTGTCACAGACTAAAGAACTCGTCCCATACATGGAGAGAAGCCTTACGGAAGGAAGGGCTCCGGGAATAACTCCAATTTTCGGTATGCAGAATCCTCTAAAAAATAAAGAGTTCATGGATACCCTGAAATCAAACTGTAAGAATCTAATAATTTTAGATAACCTGGACGAAATGAATATTGATATCTATATGGATACCTTCAAAATTCAGGAAAAGTACAGGAGTGGACTGCTCCTTAAGGGCTGCGGGCATGGTCATTATTTCAGGAATAGAAGAGGAACCAAAATAAGAGTAGAAGTTGATGAGATGCCAACGCAGGCAGTGCTTGAGAGCAAAAGAGGACAAGAAATTAAACCAGAAAAAGCAGCAACTGCTCTTGCTTTTGAGGTTGAAGACGCGGTAAGGGAAATCTACGAAAACGAAGGATTCTTTATTGATAATTGGGTTATCGGAAAAGCTCAAAAGACATATCCAGGGTTTACAGACTACAGAGTACAGGACCCCCTATCAACCGGAAGAATTTATGCTAGGATTAGAACTGATAAAATTAAATTCATTGATGGGAAAACAGTAGACGGCGACGACAAACAGGATAAAGTTGGAGTAGAAGGGTATAAACATTATTCAACTGCTTGCATCCTATCGGGCTGGATCAATCAACATAAACTGCCAAATGCAACGATAAACCACAGTGATAAATGGGACATCGAAAGCGGAAACCTGCTATGTATTGAAATTGAGGGTTCAACAAATCACACCGTTGGAAAGCTCAATGAAAAACTAAAAGCAGCACGCTCCGCAGGTTTTAAGCATATAATCTTCACAGGAACCGGAGCCGTATGCAATGAAATGATGTATGCAGAAGGTTCCCTCGTTGGTGAATATGTATACCCATATGGGAATAAACTTCTCAGAAAGCTGGAAGAAATCACGGAAGAATATCGGGCTGAAACTCAAAACCAAATCAATGAAAATCTAGTTGGTTTTTCAGAGCTTACAGACGGAATGGGGGCTTAATATGCCTCCGATTCTCCGCGCGCCTGAAAACCACAAACCAACAAATCCAGCAGCTTTAAGCATGTTTTCAAGCCAAATGCAGGATTATACTGCCTCAATTCCAACTCGTTACTTCGTTTCACTCAGTATTCCTCGCAGAATACGCTGTTCGCTATATCTGTTCAGAATACTTTCGTTACACTTCGTTTTCTGCTCGATTGCGCCACGGCAGCGCGGGCAAATTTGAGCAAAAAACTAAAATTATAAATTAAATTTGTATAGAAATCATTATTATAAAAATATAAGTAAGTATAAATATATTGTTTACACTTGAGTCTTATAGGAGATTATTATAATGTCTGACTGCGCAAAGTTCCCAAATTCAATTACAGCTATCATCCTGGATCAACTCGGCTGGGACGAACTTCTAAGAAAAGAAGGAAAAAAGGCAGGCGCGCCATTTGTGGTTCCAGAACACCGAGTAATTAGTATCAGAATTCCCGAAGAATATACAAAAGACGTTGACGAAGAAGTGATTGTAAGAGTATTTATAGAAAAGAAAGATAAACGTGGAGGATAAAATGACTGTAAACATTACAAGGTATATTACTAATATGCCACAGTTCCAGCAGGTATTAATTGCATTCCTGCTTGTTTTTTCAGCAGGGTATGCGGTGTCAGATTCAAGTACATCACCTGACGAAACATTTGATGTGTTTTCATATAAAGCGCAGGAGATTAACGGATTAATGGAATATGCGTTTGAGTATCCATCTGAGGATAATCTGAGAACAATTAATAATAAACTTGCCATCATCGAATGGAGATGGTTAAGCCAGAATGAAGGAGGTAATAAAGAATTGTTCACTGAATACCTGGACTCTTGCCAGCTTGTAATTGATGAGATGCAGGCAGGGAAGGAAGCGGATATTTCTCAGATGAATAAACTGAAAAACAAATTAATTTAACTCTTTTTTAAAACCGTTTTTTACTTACTTTTTTCATTTTCTATACACATATTTCCATCTAATTTTTTCCTTGTGTATTTGCTCAGACAAAATGGCCAGGGTTGCCGCAAATGCGAAAGCAATAATGCTAATCATGATAACCGGATGATTAAACATGAATGTATCAGTTAGTTTATCGAACTGTACTAAATATTCAATCATAATACTTTCTCCTTTAAATCATCTCTCCATCATACTCTTTTTTAACCACTCTCAACAAAATAACCACAACCGTTATTATAAAAATCGAATTTATTATCAATTTAATTTTATCAGTGGTCATTCTTCCTCTTGATAATCCACCCTAGAAACGCAATTCCCAGGAAGATGGTAATCCATGTGAGAGCTGCGATGTATTTTAGAGGTTTCATTTTCTCACCTTTACAAAAATACCATTTGTCCCTTTCGGGACAGTTCTTCCCCACTGTTTTCTCTCGCGGATTCTTTGAGGGAGTTTGATTTTTTAAGGAGGATTGAGTTTAGATCTTGCGTTGTTAATCACTCCTTCAGAACCACCCTTCTGTTTCAGCTTCTTCATATATCCCGTATCCCATTGCTTTAATTTTAGGCTTCGGGTCTTTTCCGGTTCTCTGGCACATCACAGCAAAGTACATTGCGGCTTCTTTTGATTCATTATAGTTGTTTGATATCTGATTTCCAGCAATTTTCCTCATTTCAACGAGGATCTGTTCATTTGTCATTTCTCTTACTTCTTCGATTGTTTTCATCTTTGTATCTCCGTTCGGGCTTATACCAATTCGATACTACTACTAGGCATACAAAGTATTTAAATGTTACTAATGGTAACGCTGTAAGTTACTAATGGTAACGCTTAAATACTTTGAGTGTGTATATGTAGCTATGTCATTACAACAAATTAGAATCAATAAACATACAGTTTCAGACCTGAAAAAAAGAGGTGAGCGTATCGGGAATCCACCGCTTGATACTATTATACGAGTTTCCCTTGCTGAACTCGATCTTCTTAAAAGCGAGAAGTCAGAAAACGAATGTTTGAAAAAGAGGAATGCGGATCTTGAAAGGGAGAAGGAACTCTTAAAAAAGAAGCTTGAAGAATTTGAGAAGACGGAGGAATAAAACATGGTAACCCTTGACGACCTAACACATGAACAGTTATTAGCAACCGTAAAAGCATTTGAAATGACAATGCTAGGTGAACTGATTGAGGGCCCTATGTGGGATCAAATGGGCAGAGATGGAATGCAATATTATGTTGATGTTATGGAGAAGTGGAGGAATAAAAACAATGACTAAACAAGGCGACCAGGGAATAATAATAATTTCATGGAAAAACGTATCGGATGAGAAATTACAGAACGTAATAAGTTCTTTTTATAAGTCCAACGAGAATATAATTTCGGGTATGAATTACTACGAAGTAGGAAGGGAGGATGCTGATATTGTAAAGAAGATCCCTGCTTTTTTAGAAGGGAAAACTGAGGAAGTTAAAGAGAAGAAAGGACAGCAGGTAACGTTATTTTAAAGAGGAATAAAAACAATGTCTGACAAAAAAATATGTCCTGTTTACGCAGGTTTAGTTGCAATAACGATGCATCATAGCTCACTGACAGATATGCAAAGAGCATCGATGTGCATCGAGGATAAGTGTGCATGGTGGAACGAAGAGAGAAAAGCTTGTGGAGTGAGACAGTGAAACTCATCCTCTCGGAAAACCATGAGCTCACCCTCTCGAAAGAACAATCCCGTGATTTACAAGACGAACTAGCAGACGTTGAAATAATGGGTTACGGATGGAAATATCCTATTTTGACTCAGATAAAGAGATTGATGGAGGCTTAAAAATGAGTAAAATGATAATCAACGGAACGAGCATAAACGTAGCAGGTAACATCTGTATACAAAACAATAAAGTGTATGTTGATGGTAAACTCGTAACAGAATCAAAAGAGCCTGTCAAACTAATCATAGAAGGTGATCCTGTGAACATAACAACCGAGGGAGACGTAGAAGTTCATGGGAATGTATCCGGAGGAATACACGCAGGATGCGGGATAAACTGCGGGAACGTGGGAGGAAATGTCAAAGCCGGGAATTCAGTCCACTGCGAGGATGTAACCGGGAATGTAGATGCCGGGAACTCTGTGCACTGTGGGAATGTTGGCGGAGACGTTGATGCAGGCGGGAATGTTGTTAGGAGATGAGGAAATGTCATCACATGAAGAATACGAAGCTCTGAGTACATTATTAGATATTGTAATGAGTGAACAGACAAAAAAACAATTTGAGGATTTCAAAGCCGGATTCAGTGACGACGACAAGGAACTAATAGACGTCGCGCTAAAAGCTGGTTGGATTGCTGCAACCCTTGATT
>Ga0209318_1002120_pt1 | contig 10410 bp, 17 predicted proteins | sample RifGroE1_FD_183999 | JGI IMG/M metagenome (GOLD analysis project Ga0209318, IMG submission 183999) | Groundwater microbial communities from Rifle, Colorado, USA - Groundwater E1 (SPAdes) (version 2) | ecosystem: Environmental > Aquatic > Deep subsurface > Groundwater | place: Rifle, Colorado...
ATCCAGTATCCTCCAATACCTCATTCTCTAATATTTTGTAATAATATTGTAAAGTATAATACATACCAATATTAGTATATTCATAGTCTGCTCTATAATTTTTCATTTGTTGGAACATCATGCCTGTGGGTTTATCAATATTATATAATTTACATATGTATTCAAAAAGCAAATCCCAATCATTTTTATATAGAGCAGACTCTTCCTCTTTGATTTCCAAACAGGTTTTACAATATCTTTTTTGACTTTTAATAATTGTTTCTTCTTTCAGAAATGCTTCTTCACATATAGTACATTTTAATTTCTTAGGTGGTTTTTCCTTTATAACTTTTGTAACCATATAATCACCTCTACTTTAAATAGGGAGTAGATGAAACTACCCCCTATTATTATAATTTTATATTATTCTTATTCGTCTTCTAACTTTTCTAGTAATTCTTCCAAGTCTTGTTTAATTCGCATTAGAAGTTGCAATTGTTTTTTTGTGGTTTCACTAACGGCTACATCCTCTCCCAAATGCTCAGTTACAATATCTGCATATTCTTCAAGTTTATCTAACTCCTCAAATTGTGCAAACAATTCTCCGATAGATTCCTTTAATTCTTCATGTGTAGGTTCATCTCCTTCATAGATTTCTCTTTGTACTTTGTAATCTACATCGTCTTTTTGCCCAGACATTTCTTTTTCTTTAATTAATCCTGCAATAATAACTTTTTCTAAATTTTCTGCTGTAAAATCTTCAATAATAGAATCAGTATAAATATTTCTACTTCGAGCAAAAAAATCATCTGTTTCTGCTAAATATCCACTAGAATTAACGGGCATTCCATCGTCATCAACTCCATTAGATTTTAGATACACTACATAGTCAGAATTGTTACGCATTGGAGCGATATTTCTTTCGTCTCCTTCAATGATGAATTTATCTTTATCTTTATCAAATTTTTCATGTCCAAGAAACAATACTGTAAACCCAAGTTTTAACAAGGTGTTGACTTGAGTAAACATTTCATCTTGATATTCTTGCCATAGACCATAGCCTTTGTTTCCTGTTTTAATACTTGTTGAACCAAACTTTTCAGTTATGTAATCTCTACACCATCTACCCATAGTTTCCATTCCATCACAAATAATAGTAACTTGTTCTTGCTGAACAATTTTTGCCCACTTCTTACCACTCAATGTCTTTAAATGACCTGTAAAATCACTCCATTTGTTCGCCTTTAATACGATAGCACCACTAATCCCATTTAATCCTTCCTCAAAAGGAATAAATACTGGGTTTTTAAATTTTGATGCCTGATAAGTCTTTCCTAAATTATTATAACCATAAACAGTAATAATTTTCCCTCTTAAATCAGTGGTAATTTTACTAACTTTTGCCTTATCCTTAAAAGTCATTTCAACCAGACTCAATAAATCACTAGAAATTGCCATTTATTATTTTCCCCCTAATTTTTATTTAATTATTATTTTTTACAAGAAGGAGATTGCTCCCCCTCTTTTATTTCCAACCTAGAACTTTGGACGCTCCCTTTTAGGTTTATCTCCACTTGCACTAGTATTTGATCCCTTATTACCCATACCTTTACCTTTTTTATTGTCTACAACTTCCTCATTTTTTTTCTCTTCAATTGCAACGTCACGTTCAATTTTTGCTTGTTTAATCAATTCCATATCGAATTCTTTATCTTCATCCTCTTGGATGTCTGCCCCAACGACAACCAATTCATTAATATATTCTCTATGCTCTTCTACTTTTGCTCTGCCTAAACCTCCTCCTTTTGTAGTTTTAGTGATAATGGATTTATAATTAATGTCTCCCCATACATTAAGTGTCATTCCTTCTTCAACTTGAGCAAGAATATCTTCTCCAAAATCAAATTCTTCACCATCATCATTTAAGATAATTCCTACAACAACTTCCATAGGAATAACTTTCCCACCATAAATAGGTGTCCATCCACTTACAATAGCTCTGCCAGTAGGTTCGTCTTGTTTTATTTCTTCTTTAACAGAAGTTACGAACATTTCAACATCGAATTTTGCTTTATAATCCTCTGGTTTTATTGAAGAATCTACCGTAATATTACCAAAACTTAAGTCAATATTCACCTTTGTTTTTACTTCCTCTGTTTCTTTAATCTTAAAAATATCTTCATTAAAACGAGGAGTGAATTCTTTCTGTCCTTGTATTCTTACCTTTGCCACATTTTCACGATCTTCATCATTTTTACACGATGCTAAAGTCAAGAAATCTTCATTGATTAACTTTTGTAAAGTCTCAAATGATTTTTTTACCTTACCTTTTTTATTTTTTTCCGAAACAAAAACTTTAATTTCAATTTCTGAGAAATCACCAGTATTGATAACTAAAGATCCATTAATATAATTTCCTTCTTTATTTTTATTTAAATTAAGCTTTTGTTCCTTAACTTCTCCGATTAAAGTAATATCATTAATTGCTTGTCGTAGTTCGGCATTGTTTTCATTGTTTTCCATATGTATTAATTCCTTCTTTCAATAATTTTATTTTATTACTTAATGCACATGATCTATAAAAATATATTGAAAGAAGGGGGGGACTCTTATTAAATTTTATTGGTTTCCAACAGTTGCCTTTATTCTTCAACCAATCAATCCTTTCTCTAAAATATTATTTATATTTAACCACTTATTAATTATACCACACAACTAAAGCCACGTCAAACATTTTATTTCTTACTTCTAACAAACCAAACCAAATAAAATTCCACTTTCAAATGATAGGATATATAACATAATTATTTATGCCTATTTAACGACCACAAACCCTTATGTAGCAACGATTACAGGGCTATTTTAGTGATTTTATTGAAAATTTGAGTTTATGGTCATTTTAGTCATAATCCTATAAAATGAAAATTTCTTGAGGATCTAATAATTGCTGATATTTTTGATTTTTGAAGATAATTCTCTCATTAAATTATTAATATCCATTTTTGAATCAATAGTAATATTAATTGTAATATTTTGAACAGTGTTTTCTGGCACTACTTTTTCGACTGGTTTAACCATTCGTTCTTGAGTATACACGATTTGACCAATATCTTTTGCTTTTAAAATCATGGTATTAAATTGATCTTTATCTGTTGATGGTAATTTTAATTCTGTATGTAATATTTCAAAATCCCTACCTGTCAATTCTACTCCATAGGAATGACGAAAATCTCCATTCTCAATTGTCAGGGAATAACTACCATCAACCACTTGAACTAGATCACCTTTATTATAATTGCTCATTTTAACACTCTCGCTTTCCTCTATGTATGGTTCAAAATCTTCTGGCAAAAAATAATCACCACCATTTGACCCTTCTATGGAATCCAAAACAATATAAGCAGGATAAATACTTGATACAAATAAATATGGTTGATTTATCATTATAGCATGGTTCCAATTAACACTACTTTCTAAATTTCCACAATAGCTTTTTGAATGAGGTATAACCTTTATTCCCACACTAATGAATTCTCTTTCCACTTTTAATATCTAACTCCTCTCTACTACTTGAAACAAAACACCATTATCTGCCTTATGCAACCAATACAATTCATCACTATCCAAATTAACTTGAATACGATAATGTAATGCAGTTTCTTCCATAATAACTCTATAAGTATCTTTTTTAAAAGAATTAAAATCTTTAAGGAATCTTACTTTTCTTATGATTCTCACCTCCTTTAATACCATAACTACTTATTTAAATTATCTTATGCGTTTCACACTCTTTAATAATCTCATTTAACCTATCAATTCTCATTTGAATTAATCCATTATAGACTTCAACACATTCCTCATATGTATTTGCATAGTGTCTAGAATACACATCCACAACTTTGCTTTTAATCATTTCACCTTTTTTATTAATTGGAGCGAATACCCAACTACTATACTTTGGTTTATCAATTTCTGCCTTATACTTATCTAAAACCATTCCTTGTATCGGCAATTGTTTTAAATGTGAATAATCATAATTATTATCCTCATTATATGCACAACCCCAAACTATAGTTTTATGTTTTAAAGTTTTTATATTTAATTCCACAGTTTACCTCCTTTACAGCATTAATTCAAATTCAATATCTTCAAAATTATTACTATACGTGAAACCAATAATCTTAATTCCTTTTGCGTGATTATGATTCAAATTCTCATCATAAGCGTCAAGGTAATATTTAAACTTCTTATCAAAATTTAAAAGTGGATTAATAATTACCTCTGGTCTATCAAAACCTTCCATCTCAATAAGAACTGCCACATAATTCATACTTTTTGCTTTTGCCATTTCAAAACAATTGATTAAATTCTCTCTTGTTAAACTCATTTGTTTGTTCCTCCAATTATTTTTATATCCTAGCAAACTAAACTTTCAATTGATTTATAATTTAAAGAATTTACTTTCAAAGTCTTTAACTTGATCTTTTAACTTATTTATAATTAAATCTAACAAGTCAGCATTACCTATGTATCTACTTAAATCAGCACTTATTCCAGAACCATCACTTTCTTCGCAAATAGTTAAAAAATATTGACCATCCCGTAAATTTTCTAAAGTTATTTTTCTCTTGTTTTTTAACCCTTCTAAATTTTTAATTCCTTTATTTGTAATTTCAATTAGTTTTTGTAATTCTTGTCCCTCTTTTAATTGATCTATAAACATAATTAACTCCTCCAATTATTTTATTTTCTACTTCTACTTATATGCTTCTTCTGATTTGAATCTTGAATCAATTCGATTCCTTTCATATCATAATGAAATTTCCTTGGTGCTATTCTAACCTTTTTAATTCCGACACAATCAATGATTTCTTTTCTCTTTTTGCCAATATCTAAGTCCCACATGCCACCTACCTCAGTAGCTAACATTTTGTAACCCCATCCAAAGAGTATGTATTTAGATATTTCTTTTAATAGAAAGTGTGTTTCAGTCTCGTTCTTTGGTCTATTGAAATTCAATTAAAATTAATCACCTCTATTCTTCTACAATTTCAATATCGTCCTCATACATCCATAACCACTCACCCTTGCTATTTTGAACAAATACATCAAGATCATTCCATAATGTCTGTGATTCTTCTTCGCCAGTTAAAACATTCGCCCAGTTTACCTTTTCTTCTGATGACATATCTTTGAAGTATTTTGCTTCAATTATAGTTCCTACAGAAATATCTGTGATAAAATCATTATTAAGTATTCTGATTTTCATTTTCTCACCTCGTTTCTACGTAATATGTAACTTCTCTACTTAATAAGTATAACATTTTCACTAACCGATGTCAAGCAATTTTATTTTATATTTATAAAATCTCTTCAAAAGTAATTTTCCTTACATATTCTTTAATAATTTTAACACTGATTTCAACTTTATGAATTACAAAATCTTCAGGTGAATCCATATGTCTAAATTCATCAATCGCCTCTTCTTTAGTATTATATACCTCAGCTTCCTTAAAATCATTTACCTCATATTGACTATTGTCTATGTATTTTTTACTAGACTTATTGAACACGGCATATCCCTCTTGTGTGTTAATCATATTCAAATTCTCCTTTGCATTTTCTTTACTTGTTATTTCACTCAAATTGTTTTCTCCAATAATCTCAACTGTTGCATTTTCCATCTCTACAGCTACTATATTTTCTTTAACAAGCGATTCCGCTATTTTTTCTCTAAATATACTCTTTTCTAACTCAAGACAATCATTGTATTCACAAGCATATTGATTGTCTTGAATTTTATACCAAATTTCTATATACCATTTATTATCAAATCCATCTTGTTGATAATTTCTGAAAGTAAATTTTAATTTATTTCCTTCTTCTATTAATTTAAAATAGTCCATTTTAGTTCTCTCCTTTGTTTAAAAAGTTATCTACTACACTTTACACTTCCTCCTGCATTAATATCACCTGATACTTTACCACATCTTATAGAACCACCTGCGTCAACATTTCCACCGACATCACCACATTCTAAAGATCCTCCTACATCTACATTACCTTTTACACTACCACTTATCTCAGCACTTCCGTCACATTTTAAAGATGCTAAATTACCTTCAAATTTAATATTCACATCACCCGATAAACCAGATAAAGCAACTTTCCCATCAACATATACAGTACCATTTACAACTGAAATATTATTGCCACTTGTTTGAATTTTAGTTCCATTGATAATTATTGTGCTCATTTTTATTCCTCATTACCTTCAATTTTTGAATATGCCTTTAAACATCTTTTACAAAACACATTTTTATCTTGAATATTCTGAACATCTTCTCCGACATATTGTAGACATAAACTCATATTAGATTTTAAATATGCGATATGTATAACCACACAACTACTTGTAAGTTGTAAGAAGTTATAAATAAATATTTATTGTTTATAATTAATAGTTTCACTTCCTTCTATAAAATATATTTTACTAAATCTCCAAATTAGTTTTATTGATTTCGGGGATATTGGGCCAAATTCTTTTCCTTTAAAGTTAACTATTTTACAATGACCATTACCTTTTCTCATAGATGTTATTTTACCTACAATAGTTTCTTTCTTTTTATTAACATATAAAACTACATCACCATGTTTAAAAGTTGTCTTTGACTTCTGCTCAATCATTGATTTTCTTCTCATAGGTTTAATAGTCCATTCCTTAATATCATAAGTATCTGACTCTAATCCACTGATCACTATAGCGTCATTACTATGACTTTTCTCAATGTTCCAATCAATACGTTTATTAGCTGTCTCGCTTCCAATAGTCAAATTCAATGGAGCAATTTTACTTAATTTTTTTCTTAAATAAGTTTTTCCTATCATGACATGTGACGCATAGTCAAATCTAATATTAATACCTTTAATCTTGTCTTGATATTTATGAATAAATTTTTCTTCTTGGCCCTTAATTTTGTCATGGCACTTATCACATAAAGTAATTAAATTTCCAATTGCATTAGAACCTTTAAGTCTACGTGGTACTATATGATGTGCTTCTAATTTACAATTATCTCTGCCACATTCTTGACACGTATATTTATCTCTCATTAATGTAGCAATCCTTAGATTCTCATCTAATCTATTAGATTTATGATACTGCCAACCATATATTTTACCATCTTGTAATGCTCTGATATCAATTTGTACATCTTCAAGAATTATTTTATCTATATTACACCATTTGTTCAAATTGTTTATTACTCTTAAAATTGCATCTTTCTTTTGCTTAATGGTTGGTGCTAATCTACTTACTCTTTTAGATGATGAACGATTATTAAATCTTGCTTGTCTGTACCTTTTATGTTTTCTATGGTATTTACGGTATCCACGTCGAATATCAATTAAACGCTTCACATCTTTTCTATGTTCAATAATTCCTTTGAATATTACCTTATTTTTATTTTTACACTCTTGAACAATAGCGATACCAACATGAATACTTCCATCGTCAATTCCACAAACAAATTTAGAAGAGTCTAGTTCTGTGTCTGGAACTTCCCTTTTGAGTTTAATAATCATAGGATATTTACATACTAATGTAGCTAGTTGTTTGCGTATTAAATACCAAGCATTGTTGACAGGAGTTGGACTGAGTTTATTTTCATTATAATCTAGTACAAAACTATATTCTTTTTGTTTTATATTTGTATTAATAGTCATTTCTGACCAACCATCCTTTCGGAGAATTTTTCTTCTTGTCAATATACAGTAGAGTGTATGTATTTTTGGTGTTTAGCTTCCATATCTTAAAACTTAGGTTAGCGGTCTTCCTCAATACTAACAGAGCAGTAAACTGAAGATTACATTCACTGGTGTTATTTTAACTTACTACTGCATGTAGTTCATCATGCTATTTTACTTTCGTAAAACTACACTCACTTAGACTAGAACACACTAAAAGTTAACGTAATTTATAACTTCTTACAACTTATTGTCAACTGTTAGAGTGCCTTTCGTTGCTTGTGCTTTCTTTAAATCCATTTTTTATTGCTCCTTTCTTTGTGTGATAGTTATTTATTTGATTCCATGACCCAATAATTTATCTTCTAACTCCTGAATTTTATAGAACATAGCAAGAATTAAATTATCACCAACAAGATTTCTCCATTTTTCACCATATCGTAAAGCATTGAAATTAAATTCACCATATGTTTGGTCTAAAACAACTTCGTATTTTCCACTATCTAATTTTACTGATTCTTTCATTAGTTATTCGCCTTCCTTTGTAATTCTTGTAAACTCCTATGATAATCAATCCAATCTTGGTTTTCAAGTTTTTTCTTAACTACAATATCAAAATATTCTTTTCGCATATCTTGCAATGTGAATTTTTCTAATCCTTTCTTTTTTAAACTTTTATTTACTAATTTAATTATATCATTATTGTTCATAGGATAAAGTTTAGTCAGTCTATCCCTTTCTGCTTTAGCATCTTCTTCTAATTTAATTCTTTCAGCTTCAATTCTCTTTTTATTTTCCTCCTCTTCATCAATAATGTTATTCAAATCAATTTTTAATTTATTCCATTTATCTTCCATATGAGCAGGAATAATAACCTCTGGAATCTCAACTGATGTAATTTCAAACATTTCATATTTATCTTTATCATAGTAATAATCTGAGAAATATGAACCACTTCTTGACACGGAACGTGTTACTCCGAATGGAAATAATTGAACTTCTACATATTTTTCATCCATTTCCATTAGTTGACCTTCTTCATATTTATACTGATATTTTCCTTGATCATCCCAACTATCATCTCCAACCCCTTTAAATCCATAAGTTTTGCCATCTTTTGTGTATGAGAAATCGTCTAAATCTGAATCACCTAACTTTTTTACAATTAATGAAAATAAATTAACATTCATTTTACAATCCTTCTTTCTTAATCAATATATCTAAGAAACCTTTCATTTCTATATCTTCTTTTGATTGTTTAACAATTGCATCAATATAATCCTTATCATCATTGCAAAAATATTGATATATGTGATTCTTAAACATCGCCAACATTTGCGCTTGACCTAGTTTGAAAATACGATATAGTTTTTCATAAGGATATACATCGTTCATTAATCTGTTCATTTCAATATTAAATGGGTCTATACTACGTTTATAAACATTATATTCTTCAAGTTTTTCTATAGTTTTATTTATATCCATTATCGACCCTTCTTTCTGATATTCCGAGATGGGGAGAATTAACTCCCCATACCTTACCTTATTTCTTAGATTTTGCTCCAGAAGACAATTTATTCAACCTATCTTCTAATTTCTTGGCATCATTTAATACTAAACTCATAGATTGCTCATCTGAAAACCCTACATTAACATAAGCATCAAATTGATTCTTTTTAGCAATTGCAGTAGTAGCAAAATATTCTGTATTATTTGCATAATCCTTATAGATATCAAATAATTCTTCACAGATTCCATACAATAAAGGTTTGTATTGATCAACCAGTTCACTCACCATTGGTTTAGCTAATTTAGGATTTGACATTACCATTTCAATTAATTTATTAAACATATTTATTACCTCTTTCTCTTTTTAAATTTGTTATTATTTCCCTGATCCATCTGTAATTGGCAATTGAATCATTTGATTTCCACCCACAACTTGAGGATATGCCCCATTCCATTTCAATACAGACTGATATTTAACAAGTGTATCAGTTAAAGATGCTTGCAATAGATTATTAGCTTCTGCTTCACCTTTTGCCTTAATAACTGCTGCATCAGCTATACCTTGAGCATCTACCCTTGCTTTATTTGCTGTAACTGTAGATTGTGATAATTCAATTTCCATTTGCTGAAGTTTTTGTTGTGCATCTACTTTTGCTTGAATTGCTTTCATAGTATCAACATCAGGACGAATTTCTCCAAAACTAAATGTTTCAACTTCTAATCCAAATGGAGTTAATTCTTTAATCAATATGTCATGAATTTTATTTTGAATTTCCAAACGTTTATTCCCGTACAAATCAAGAACACTATAACTAGATGTAACAGATTGTGATGCTGTTTTTACTTGTTGTTTTAAATATCCTGATTGGATAGATTCAATGTCTGCGCCTTTGAAACGATTGAATATTGCAGGTAATTTTTCTACATTTACATGATATGTAAAATAAGCGTCTACGTTTACAGGTTTACCTTCCATAGTAGAAGTATTATATGAATCATCATTGGGTGAACCCTCAGTTGCACTTTTAGTCAACCATACGGTTTCAGTAGAAATAGGATATTCTCTTACGCTTTTCCAAGGTGCTACAATATGCCACCCTTGACTCAATGTAATATCTTCTAGACCGCCAGATACATTATAGACAATTCCTGCATGACCAGGATTAATTTTTGTAG
>Ga0209318_1002122_pt1 | contig 10408 bp, 19 predicted proteins | sample RifGroE1_FD_183999 | JGI IMG/M metagenome (GOLD analysis project Ga0209318, IMG submission 183999) | Groundwater microbial communities from Rifle, Colorado, USA - Groundwater E1 (SPAdes) (version 2) | ecosystem: Environmental > Aquatic > Deep subsurface > Groundwater | place: Rifle, Colorado...
TTGCGGTTTCCTGGTCCATTGAATTACTGATATATGCTTTCTTCAAGAGGTCGCTTGTTTCAGCCCTCGGGATCTTGATTAAGCCCGTACAGATGTCTATCTTACAGCCTACAAATGAAAGCTCCTGTATGCGCTCTATCGCTCTGCTAGTCATTCCTGGTGGAATCCCGTTAACATCTTCTTCCTCGGAGAGTCCACCAACTATACATCTCACATAAGTATGTTCATCAATGCGCAGGTGAGTATCATACTCTTCAAAGCGGTCAGGCGAGATTAACCTAGAAAAGTCTTCCTCTTCTTCCTTCTCGAGTATGTACTCCTCAGCCCGAGCGTTAAAGAGTCTAAGACCTCTACAATAATCTTTCATGTATGTTACCGGATTAATCATAAAATTGCCCTCTCACTTGATATTTCCCTGTAAAACTTCTTAATTTCCTTCGCGTCTTCCATCTGTCTAGGTTTTAGATTCGCTCTTTTCATGTTCAGCAGGAGCCCATCAAGAACCGCCCCTCTTGCGATTTCTGCGGATTGAACGGTATCATGTTTTCCGAGCCCTACGAACGCATAATAGCGATACATCATAATGTGAGTTTTATCGCCCATGACTTTCTGAAGGATACCATTCAAGTGTTCAGCGCGTTCTTTGCTTCCTGCTTTGTTTGCGACTTTCATAATGTACTCGATAATGACTTTTCTAGGGTTGACCTTACTAACAGCGTGAATCTTGAATATCCTGCCAGCGTGTAGACCATCTACTAAGCCTTTCATTACTAGTGAGTGTCCTTCTCTTTCGTCTTCTGTGATTCTCTTAGGGTTAAGTGCGATAACTACCGCAAATTCATTACCAGTAAACTCTAAAAGACCTTTAGCGTGAATTTTCCTAAGTGGGTAAACTGTACTCAAGAATGAAACGCCAGCAGTGAGTTTATTTTTTACGTGGTTCCCTGTCCTCTCTTCTATCCCGAAGTTTATTTTCGTCCAAAGTCGTTCAGCTTTCCGGGGATTTGTACCGATGTATTTTAGCCAGATCCCCCCAAGCACCAACAGCCCTAAAAAACAGGTGAACTGTATCCGACTATCTGTGTGTTCTCTCATTACTGCAAGCAGGCGCGAGCTTAAGAACCCAAAAACAAAGGTAAACCTGAACCAAGCCGAGCGCGGGTTACTATATGCGCTTTCCCTGTGATCCTTAATTACATTCGGTTTTCTAGGCTGCGTGTATGGAGTTTCTGCCATGTTATCCTCTCCTCAATATTGCCACTTTCCCGGCTTTTGTTACAGTCCCGAGTCCCCAGTTACTAAACATCCATTTGTAATTTATATACGCGATCAGAAGGAACATTATGATATACCCGCCAGCGCCATCTTCCCAACCGATCCATTTTATACAGATCAGGCAACCGCAGGCAATGAACAGACTAACAACCTGTAGAGATACAATCTTGTGGTACTTGTTCCAAATCCATGTTATTTCTTCATGCCAGAACCCGGAGAAGTACCACACCCCTAGAATCCTTGAAGCTGCATAGACTATTACAATAATCCAGGGCCTTATTATGAAGAACACGGCGACTCCGAGATCAACTAAGCTCATAAAAAAGTACATGTAAGCGTTATCGAGTGACGGTTCAATATAATCAAGTACGCCCATCATTGCATATTGTGAGATTACCGTGCACAAATCAAGAGTAGCAAGGACATAATACGGAGTGAAATATGCTATAATGCACATCACGGACCCCCATATAAACCTCTCTTCTGAAAGGTCCCGTTCTCCGAGTACTTTTGAATATGCCTGATAATTTGTTTTTGCTATTGTTGTAGCTGTTGCCATCCCAAAGATGAATATCACTACGAGAATACCCCATGTATAATACGAGTTCTTCTCGAATTCGGCAATTTCAGGGATGTTCTGAGGCTCCGGGTTTATCGTCATGAATTCCATAAGTGAAGCTCTGGTAGCTCCATATTCTGAGCTTATGTTTTCATCTAATCCTAAAGAATACATCCCATCAGCCCATATCGAATTTATAGCGTCAGCTGCAGAACGGAGAATCATTTCCCATCCTTTTGAAATTATGTTTGCCCCTGCTTCTTCGGGGCTCGGTCCTTCCGCAGCATAAACGGGAGCCGCCAAAAGGAATATCAAAAACACGCTAAAAAGCTTTCTCATCTTAAACAGCTCCTAAAAAAGCAATATATCCAGGATGTAGTGTTACATCCCGAATTTTCCTGAAAACCAGACAAACAGATTGTAGAGGACATAAGCTCCAATTCCTATCCAGAACACGCTTATAGCGTGGTTTTTAGAGTTGGATGCCTGCTGACTGTGCCCTCTTCTTGCTTCTAATGCGCTCCATGCGGAGAACCCGAATATAGCCGCGATTATCACGAGTTGAAACAATGAGTAAATGTTGGGGACTGTTAATTGAGCATACGGCTGTATGGATGAATCCAATCCGTTTATTACTGTACCCGTGAAGTTATCCCCAGGTGCTGCAAGTGCGTTACTGGCAGTCAATAAAACAGAACCTGCCCCAAAAACTATCCTTTTAGCAATTTCTCTGGATTTCATACTAAATATCTAAACATCTCTCAAAATATTTATACTTATCTGTATTTTTATAGAAAAATATGAATAAACAAAAGATATAAGTATTTGTAAATAACTATAAAGAGAATATGAGTAATGATATTGAAACCGGAACTGTAACATTAAGGCGTGAAAAATCAGGCGCGATAAGCGCATATTTCAAAAAAGGAATATCTGAATTGGTAACTCTACCTTTAGGCAAAGATCTTAAAGCGGAATGGAATGAAAAAGAGGAAATGCTGTGTATAAAAAGGTTATAATCATTTTAACGCTGGCTCTGTTGTCTTCCGGCTGTTTAGCCGATGCGCTCACACAAGAAACGTTTGTTGATCCCGATAACGAAAATAATACTCTTGAATTATTCGGTGATGGTACTTATAGATGGCATCAGACCAATTATGATAAGTCAGGTGAATGGTACGAAGAAGAAGAAATAATATATCTCGATGTTGATTCTTTTTTTGGTGATCAAAAATTAATAAAAAAAGGAAGTTCTGTTTTTTGGTCTAATGGCGCGGAATGGGTAAAAAATTAAATCTTTTTTTAAATGACTTTACCCACGACCATATAAAGAACCTTTAATATTGCCCTTCCGTAGATTCCTATCACAACAAGGAAACTGAGTAATGGATAACTCAGTATTCTTAAACTGTTGTCTTCTATTACTTCATACTCGAATTCTTCAATCTTGAAAGAATCGTAAGGAGTTACTACCGTAACATTTAGTTTTTCAATGTCAAACGGCTCTTTTATATACACTCCTTTTCTACTTTGTGTCATCTGCTTTCCTGATATGGACCACGAATCTATGGTTTCATATCGTGTACTCTTAAATCCGTTTTCTGCTGTGCCGATGTAACCTAAGAGCCTGCGTTCAGTACATCCAGAGCCATTGTAAGAGGTATCTACTCGGACTATTCCATCAATCTCGGGAGTATATACAATCGCGTGAGACCCATTGTAATGAGTCACATACACGATAGGAGGCTCAAACACAGGGAACATTTCAGGCGCATCAAATGTTTTCACAAATTCAACGGTTTCACTTTTTTCTTTATAGTAAGGGACTTTGACGGTTTGCCCTAACACTTTATAAGTTTTGTACGCTTTGACTTCATACTTTGTTTTTACGGTTAGTTTTACGGTTAGTTCCACATCCTTAGATAAGAGTTCTGTACTTGTTTTCTGGCTTACTGGTCTTTTTGCCAGGTTCTCAGTTCCAAAGAGGACTATGGCGCAGTTCTCCGGACTCTCGGGAATGTATGTTTTATTGCCTATACGGAGTTGCCCTTTATAGCCTGTAACATCTATCCAGGCTTCTGTATAGCGCCCCTGCTTAGTCCATTCCTTTGCTGGGTTAAGAGTCCCCTGCTCGATATATGCACCATCTGAGAACTCCATACTGAGGACATCGAAGATTGAATCAAACTCCTCTATTTCCTCCTCCGTGAGAGGCTCAGTATCATCATAAGTTCCTCCGGTATAATCTCCCATCTCGGAAGGCTTCACGCGGTCACACTGCCAGGTTGTGCCCGTCCATGTCCACCCGGAAGGAGTTTCATGTGTTTTTGGATCAATAAACAAATCCGACCCAGAAACAGAACACCCTCTTACATCTCCTGCTTTGTTATTCCAATAACAATTAGATGAGCTTACTATCTCCTGTTTTGAGATTTGATTATTAACTCCCCACCCTCCTGTTTTATCCTTATTATTGGGAATCGAACAAGTAAACACATTTTCTTTAAGCGTAGCAGTCGCAGAAGTTGCCCATCCTGCATTAACAGCATAAAAGTTTATAGCACCAAGATAAGAACCATCAAATACATTATTCTCAATGAGCGCGTTATCATACCCGCTTGCTATTATTCCACCAACCCAATAAATACCGTAATTTTTCCCACAGTTCAAAAATAAATTATGGTGCAACCAGAGGTCTTCCCCCCCTGATGTTTTGCCAACGAGCCAGAGCCCTGAACCCCACGAACTTATAATTACATTATTACATACTTCTATGTCTTCCATTGTCCCGGAATCATGCTGGATCTGAATGCCTGGGCCTGCGTCTCGCGGGCCTATCCATTCTATATAATTGTCGTAGATACGCACGTGTGAACAGTCGAGTATCCTGACAGCAGAATTTACAAGAGGGTTGATATTATTATCGTGAATATCAAGTCCTTCCGAGCGTAGCCCGAAAAATGTATCATGCCCGCCCATACTTCCTGTATTGTGATCGAATTCTACGTTTTCACAGTAGGATATTCTCAACCCGTCACCCAGGTTATTGTAAAAATCACAGTGGTGAACGTGAATATTTTTTGAATACTGAGCATAGATAAAAGTGTTATACTGTTGTCCCCACCTTTTAGAGGTTCCCGGCTGCACGGGTACATACTTTTGGTTGTCCTGAGTACCGTCCCAGTTTATATAACAGATTTCTATATTTTCTCCATAATTAATAGGAACTACTGGAACACCTTTACCTAGCCCGCATTCATTTTTTAATTTTATAGTTGTCGTGGCTTTCCCGTTTTTAGATGCTCCCATTAATACAGTATTATCTGGAATTGTAAACTGCGTTACGGTGTACGTTTTTGCTTCGAGTTGGACGGTTCCACCTGCGTTATCATCTATTAACTGTTGGATTTCTTGTGTATCATCTGCTGTAGCTATCCCAGGCAACATCAAAAATAAAAAAGATATCATCAGATAAACAATTTTCATAATCTCTTTTAAGCAATCAAAAGATATAAATGTTTGTACTGACATATGATATAACAGATGATAGAGATAACCGTGTTTATAGACTCAAAAGGAAGAGCCTCGATTCATATTCCTGCATATCTTGTAAAAAAGTATAATCTTCAAAAAGGTGAAAAGTTGGGAATAGATGATGAAGATGGAATTTTAATTATTGATTTGAGGCGGGGTATATGAAAAAATGTAGTAAATGTGGGGCAGAGAAAGAAGAAAGCGAATTTAGTAAAGCTTCGAAGGCTAAAGATGGATTATATTGCCATTGTAAACATTGTGTAAAAGAACGCGCACAGCAAAACAAAGAAAGTATTAAAGAATATGGCAGAAATTACAGAGAAAAGAATAAAGAAAAAATAACCAAAGACAAAAAAGAATACAATGAAAAAAACAAGGAACGAAACACAGAGTATGGTAAAAAATACAGAGAGGAAAATAAAGAACGGCTTACTGAACAGAAAAAGAAATATCACATTGAAAACAAAGATAAAATCAGAGAATATAAAGAAGCAAATAAAGAAAAAATATGTGCAACTAAAAAAAAATATAGAGAAGCAAATAAAGAAAAACTAAAAGAACAAAGAAAAAAAAGGCATGTGGAACAGAGAGAACACGAGATAGAACTTTGCAAACAGTGGAGAGAAAATAATACAGAAAAAAGGAAAGAATATAAAATCAAAAATAAAGAAAAAATAAACGAGTGGAGTCGAGGGTATAATAAAAAATATAGAGAAGAACATCGAGAAACGTATATTGAATATCAAAAATTATATTCTAAAAAATATCTTCAAACGCCTAACGGAAAAGAACGTTCAAGACGACAAAAAAATAAAAGAAGAAAACTCGGTCACAAACCGATAAACGAATGGTTCAAAGGATCGGAAGCTCATCATCTCCGTTATTCAAAAAATCCAACTGAAAGGGACAACAACATAACAATTTACGTACCGAGCGACTTACATCATTCTATACGTCACAATGGCAACACTGGAACGGGAATGCGTGAAATCAACATCTTACTTTTAGAATGGTATATAACAAACACCCCCGAAGAAAATAGGAACAAAAAAGCCGTAGATCTCTATTTAAAATACTGTATGCTCCCTGCCCCCACTTGGGACAATAACAAATAAATTTCTTTTTTATAAAGCATCATTAATTTGTTTTTGATTGGAATGCCCGGAATCAGGACTTAATGTTGTGCCTGCTTGCGCGAGTGAAACTGAATAATATAAAAGTAACAAGATTAAAAGTATTTTCTTGATGTGCATAAGTGTTAAACGTTTCCAAAATATATAACTCTTTTTCCCACTTTTATATAAATCAAGTGGGAAGTTTTAAATAGTTACATTGCATATCAATACACAATGCCTAAATTGATTTTTAACTCAGGTGAGATTGTAAAACATAGCGTGATTGATAGAGAACTAAAAAATGATGAAATTGAAAAAGGGAGGTTAGCTTTAGGTGTTGATTTTATAAGAGATTTTGATACCACAAAAGAAGTTATTGAGGTTATTAGGAGGAAGAAATGAGTGCCGTAGAAGACTATTACGAAATGTGCAAACATGATCAAATCCAAGAACTAAAATATACAGGTCTTACTGATGAGACGGGAGGCAATGAATGTGAATACTTCAAAGGCGACCAGATTTTAGAAGGAATCCTGTATAAACTTGAAGAGAACGTGGATGGATGGTTTAGGTGTGATAACAGTAACGTATACTGGATTCCAACTTTTGAAGATCTTTTATTAATATATATGAATGAAATAGACGAAACTGAATTTGGTGCTATACTTGATTTCAGTAATTTTGTTATTAGTCTGATGGAAAAAAGGCACGATTTAGGATTATTATTCCCTACAAAAGAAATGCTTGCTATCGTTTTCATAATGGAGAAAGTGTATAATTATAAAAGTGAATGGTATAGAAACAAGGAATATGCGCTATGTGGTGGATGGGAATACCAAGTTTCAGAAGATGAACGGAAATAAAGAAGGAGAAATAACATGACAAGACACAGACTCATAAAAACTAAAACATGGTTATTCCTGCTTGTTTTCACTTTCGTTCTCGGGTATTTCACCGGGAATGGATACACATTTGAGATGCTGAATTTTATATGAGGTAAAACATGAAATTTGAAATTGGCCCCTGGCTGTCACATTCTCTGAATGTAATTTCAATTATTATTTTACTCGCGTTTGCGCTTTACCTTACTAAAAATCTATTGTGTCTACTTGGACTTTTTTTCATTCCCGGATTAACGACATCGAGTGATGAGGAATAAACATGGACGATCTTTACAATAAAATGATTTTAGCCTTACCGGGAGACTTCTTCAAAGACTGGCAATGGCACATAGGAGATAAAGCACTCTGCTTAGATTCTTTATCAAGAGGCGAAGTCATCCTTATGGAATGCATATGTCACGGGTTGGTAAAAGTCGCATGGGTAGACAGGATCTTTCTTGAAACAGAACAAGAGTGTATTGATAGATTAAGGCCGGTTCCATCACAGAAACAACTTCAAGAATGTTCTGCGGTAAATGGATTCACATTTATTCACATGCTACATATATTTTCAGAAGAACGTCTATCACGGGTCGGATGTAAAATACCATATGATGTGGATTGTATAACACTTGCTTATATAGTTTATTTAAAGTACGATAAAGAATGGAACGGGGAAACGTGGATATAATGAGAGAAATAAAATTCAGACTATATAACAAACAAACTAAAGTCATGGTATATGATTCTAACATCCAAACCTCGGATAACTGTTTGATTTGAGATCTCGATGGAAATATAATTGATATAGCATTCGATAGATTTGAAAACGTGGCACATTGCTATTTTGATGTGAGATTAATTGAAGTTGTCGGGAATGTCTACGAGAATCCTGAACTTCTCTGAGAGGTAATAAAATGAACGATTTATTAAAACAGTTCTGTCAAAAAATGAAGGATGCAGACGTTAAACCACTGATCGGGCTGCATCAACAGGGACATTTTGAAACCGTTAAGAGGATGAGGGGCGAAGGGAAGTCATGGGATGAAATAGGAGCGGTTATAAATTGGAGTGGAACGGCTGTAGAGGAATGGTATGAGATGGAGAAAGAATAATGGAGAACCCATTACTCCAAAGACGACTATGGCAGGCTCAATATAGAGCCGCTTGGATGGCTTGGTTTCAATTGTGTGAGGATTAAACATGAACGATGTAAAATACGTACTGTTTGAAAGTTTCTTCAATGAGCATGGCTGGAATCCATCTGAAGAACTTCACTGTATTATAGCAGAATCTCCATCGGAAGCAAAAATAACGGAACTGAAGAAAAACGTTGAGACTCTAGGTGAAAGGGCAGTAATTCAAAAGTATCAAGTTGTGAGGGAAAACGGGTTTAACAGATTCATTTTGATGGAATACGAGGATGAAATATGATTAATATTTCTCTACTCGAATCCACAGATAGATGGAAAACTCGAAGCCCAGAGGATGAATTAAACGGTTTCCATATCAAAGTGAAAGATTATAACGGCAAGTATATTATATTCTCATGGTGGGACGGTAAAGCCGCATGGGAAGATGGTTTTAGTTATAGTGAATTTGAAAGAAGATTTGAGCCTTGGTATTAATTTTGAGGTAAAACATGACAGAAGAAACGACCCACAAAATAAAAGACATCCATGTAGGCGACACAGTACGAATCGATGGGCGAATCTGTAAAGTAGCATACATCGAGCAATCTCCCTGGATACTCCATAGCGGAAATATTTCGTATCACATCGAACTTGAATACGTTGAAGATGATTTTGGAGAAATGTTGGCGGATTTGGTATGAGCCAGAGACGTGAAAGAGAGATGCCATTGTATCAAGAATGGCTTAAAAAAATAAGAGAGGTGTTAAAGAACCATGCCAAATTATGAAAAATGTAAACGGATACAATCACGAATGAAGATTTATGTATGTCCCGATTGCGGTGGTGATGTATCCGCTCAGATAATCAAAGAGGTTCATACGCATGAGATATGGAATCGGTTTGAGCCGGAGTATTACATGACTTTAATTTGTGCTCAGTGCACAAAGAGTTATCCATTATCTGATCATTATGAACTGAAAATAAGAGAGGCGTTAAGGAAACATGCACGAAAAAACTAAAGTTTTCATCGACGGAATCCTCGTGGAAGACTTGATCCTCGATTCTCAGTTATCAAGCACTACCACTGAAAACATAGGAGAATGTGAACTGAGCGGCACTCTTCGCGATTCCACATGGAGAAGAGCATTTGGATTTAAAATTAGGGATCCCGTTAAGAAGTTGCCAGAGGGATTAAGAAAAGGATGGAGATAATAAGAGAGGCACACATGGATGAAAGATATGATAACGTTGAAAACTTAATCTCTCCTGAATCAATACAAGCGCTTCAGAATGCGTTCCTTACAATGCAGAACGCTTTAAAATCATTCAGTGAAGCAGTTAACGAGGCTCTTGTGAATGCAGAAAATGAAAATCATGAAACTGTAACTAAACTCCTCGAAGCATATCAAACCGCACGCGAAGTTAAAAAACGAGAATATGATGTTGAAAAACTTAAAAACGAAATCGACAAGCAGCCGGTAATCAATATCAATAGAACTCACAAAAAAGTCAAGCTCCCACAGCACTTAATAAAAGGATGGAGACAATGATCACTCAAAAAGACATCGAAGCTCTTTCCTCTATGAATCTAAGAAAGATGGGTTTCAATCTCCCTGAATTCACAAAAGAACACATAAAAATACCTGAGAATGTCAAACCGCCTGAGCACATAAGAGCCGGGAGATGTTGGATAATGGATCTGAGAGACAAAGAGGAACTATGAACAATGAAGAATATAAAGTACGATTTGAAGATATAAAGACAGTAGCAGCATTCAAAGATGAGGATAAAAAGCCTGTATATGATGAAAGTTACGATATGTTCCCGGAACACATCAAACGAAAATTGAGAGAAATTGATGCAAATCTCGCCAAAATGGAATATATACTTAATGAAAATAAAAAACTATTG
>Ga0209318_1002125_pt1 | contig 10393 bp, 15 predicted proteins | sample RifGroE1_FD_183999 | JGI IMG/M metagenome (GOLD analysis project Ga0209318, IMG submission 183999) | Groundwater microbial communities from Rifle, Colorado, USA - Groundwater E1 (SPAdes) (version 2) | ecosystem: Environmental > Aquatic > Deep subsurface > Groundwater | place: Rifle, Colorado...
TTCAGCATCATCTCCAGGTATGCGTTCACCTTCAGCTTTTGCAGTCGGTCAATGGCACCGGTTATAAGATGTCCCTTAGTTCCAGCCACTTTACCCTTATCTATCTGATTAAGTTCGTCTAAATAATCAATATATTCCCTCATGTTCTCCATCTGCGCCTTTGGTATCTTATCAATAAATTCCTCTCTGACTCTATGGTTCATCAGCACCGAAAACACATCTTTGATACTTCCACCTGACAAAAATACGGCCAGTGAAGCTGCCTCAAAATACCGGCCCATCCTGGCGGTAAAATTGGCATCATCGGAGTTAATACTATCAACCAGGGTCATTAATAGGGCTGTTTGCTCTTTGGCTTTTTTGTACTGCACGAATAGATTGTTGCTATGCGGAACCTCGTTATATCCAAGGCCCTGCAGTGTATCCCAGTTATCACAGTCAACTTCAAGGACTTTTTCTTTGCTGATGCAACTTGCTATCTCGGTACTAAGCTGGCAGCTGCCAATATAGTCCGGGATGATTACACATTCGCCTTCATCTATAGCGTTCTTTGAAATGTTAGCCAAAAACTTTGACTTGCCTGCACGGTTCGGCCCAATTAAGACTAGGCTTAACATCCGGTAATCAAAGTCTGTGCTAAAGTAGGCAGCTTGCTTGTGTCCCTTAAACGTGTTTTCGCCCAGGCACATAACGCCATACTGAAGGTCTTCTGGTACTTGTGTTTCCTGTGTCTGCACCTTGTCGATAAAGCTGTACTTTTCAAGCAATTCACGGCCGGGCAAAGCTATAAAATTTGAGCATTCAGCGGAACTAAATTTATTAACCTCTGCACTGGTTAAGCTAAATTGTAGCGGATCAAATCTCTTATTATATTGCTTATGTATCAAAGAATTATCCTCGGAAATTGCATCAAAGCTTTGCGCCAGGCTCTTAGCGTTGTTGCGCTGCCTTAGTCGGTCCTTGCTCTCGCTGAGAACCAATATCTGTGTATTTAAAACTATGTCGTTGCCCTTCTTAACCGTGGCATCTGATATTTTGCGGGAGTTATTGAAATTCTTAAGTGTTTCAAGTAGCAGGTTATTCTTATTAATTAGTTTACCTGGTGCAGTGCCGGCAAGCGCTTCTCCTATGTCTTTTGCAGTATCTGAAATTATTCCAACTGCAGCCTTAAACAGATAGCTAGGACCAAACTTATTACGATCTACCGGCATATTTCTGGATGTGGTGTCTATTGTGGTTTTATATGAGCTTCTCCATCCATACTGACTAACCGGCATGAAGTTACAGAATATACCTACCCGGTCCCCTGGCTCCATAACATCGACTACATTTAAGTTGCTTTCTAAAAGCTCATTGCTCCTTCTGTCAGTTGCTAAACTTAGGGCATCCTCTTTTGTGTAAATCAATTGATGTTTTACTGAAGTATCCTCGAATGATGGAATGTCATCGACCAGGGCAATCGTGATGCTGGGCCAGACATCATTAATTTTTTCTTTAATAATACTTAAAAAATGCTTAGGGACAATGAAGTAAAATTCTATTTTTTGCTTTTCAATGTAAATAAAATAAACAACCTTAGGATTTATTACTATTGAATATTTACAGTTAAATAATATATCATTGCCGATAACATTGATATATTTTAGTTCTCTGCGCTGAATATTCTGCAATGGGTTCTTATAGAGGGAGTTTATTGATTTAGCTAATTTATGAGTATTATTGTTTCTGATAGAGTTATTGGGGGTTAATTTTAAATAAACATATTCCGGTCTGATAATGTTGATCATTCTATCACCCCAAAAGTTTATGTTATTCCTTATCTATAACTTTTTCTATAAATCCGTTTTCCTCCATCCATTCAGTTTCAACCTCTAAAACCCTATAAACTATTGAATATGGGATTAATGCCTTCTTGCTAATACGCTTAGCCAATTCTATTAAATCAATCACTAATTCATCACTATTCAAATTAACCTCTCCTTTTAACCTAATAATGTTCTAATTATCGTATGAGCAACAACTAAAATACCGGTGCAGCGTAAACCTTTTTGCCAGCCAGCAACATATAACAATACTGAAATAGTTCCGCCAACTAAGGCTAGATTAAAACTTGCTCCTATTAGCCAATGCTGAAACCAAACCCACGTTGAACTAAACATAGATTTAAAGGCCTCAATAATAGCTTCTTTAAACGCCTCCTTCATTCTTTAAAAACCCCCTCAATCTGATCCAGTATCCAGGGTAATCCAAGTAATACGGCAAAAGACATTAAGTAAGCCCAGAAATGCTGCTTTGCTGCTGCAAAATCACCGTTTAAAATGGATTGGATTGTATCTATGCTACCCTTAACGACAATAACCCACTTGCCGATAGTACATAGTTTTGCGTGTATCCTATGGCCACCAGCATTAATATCTGCAAAAGCATAACTTGGATCCAGCAAAATAGATGCTGCCAACGAATAGCCCATGGTTATATAAAACTTTTTGTTTTTCTCTAAGTGGGTAACTATGGACCGGCCAGCTTTGGCGAGCCTTATTGTAATTGCCATAAAATAATTTCCTCCCTCCGAGGTAAAGCAGGAATCTTTTTGACTTCCCGCGCATAAAGTGTTGTAACGCAACACCCAATAGGGTAACTATAACTTCCAAACCAGCTTCTCGGGCTGGTTTTTTTGCTGTTCTGGAGCTGGTTTTTCGGGTTGTATTACACTGCATGACGGCATATTTTCCTTAAGTTCGGTTACTGTACGACGTTGTATTACATTGTCTTTCGCGCTGGATAGGGAATCATTACGGATAAGCCACCGAACAAATTTACTCATATCCATGTCGTATTGCAAAGACAGTTCTTTTATCCGATGTTGGCAATGTTCTAGTAAGTTTTCTGGAATCCTGACGGTCACTAATTTGGTCTGTATGACGTTGCACCCCCTTTGTAATACGCAATGGTTAAAAAAATAATGCAGTTTTACTGCGCCCAACTTTCTACTAACTGAACTTTTTTGTTTTATACGCCTAACATATGACATCCAACTTGTCCAATATTCGCACAAAAATAAAAAAGCCGAAGGAAATTATTCCCCGGCAATGTAAAATAACTCGTCTAATGTGCAATACGTGGCCCTGGCCATTAACATAGCTGTGGTTATTGTTGTGTCATAGTGTCCGTTGAGTAATTGGTTTAGATATGAGCGACTAACACCGGTTTCTTTTGCCACCTGCTCTTGTGTTTTTCCTGATAGCTTAACAGCTTCCTTAATACGGTTCTTGACTACAATATTGCTCTTTGTAATCGGTCTGTGGTTTCTGGTTCTTCTAAGTGGCTTCAGCCAGTCGTCGATAATTTGATGTAAAAACAGCTCTTCCGTTAACTCAGGGTTTAATACTCTTGCCTTTTTATGTATGGCCGTTAATACCTCCATAACATCGGATGGCAGGTTTAAATCGTCTAGCACAAAAAACACCCCCATGTTAGGTATATGCAACAATCCATTAGTAAATACTATGCCCGGAGGTGTTTATCATGCTTTCGTTGCTGGATACGCACAAACTTAAAGGTAAAGTCTATGATCGGGATGAATACGACATCAACCGGGCCGCCAAGGACATAGCCACTAAAACCCTTAAAAAATCCTCCGAAAACAACAAAAAGCAGTAAGGCTGGAAATGCCCTACTGCTTTTTTGCGTTACTCTTAACTTCGTTAATGCGTTACTCAAAAGCTATTCAGTGACACTGTGGAATATTCCATGTGGAATAATTTTCAGCAAAAAACTATTCTGGTTTTGGCCCGTAAACCCGTTCCATCCCGACCAGCGTAACCAACCATGTACCGCCTGATTTCCGGGCTTCGTGCTGGTGAAACCTGCCTTGCTGGCAGGCTCTTTTGACTGTGCTTACATCAAACCCCCAAAGCTCTGCAGCTTCGGAGGCGGTAACTACTTTCCCAGCGATATTTCCCAACCTGCCCAGGCTAAAGCTGCTTCCTCGTCGTTTTTATACATACTGGTAAATGTAACAGCAAACAAAGTCATTTCCGTATTTGCCGGGTGTCTGCCAGCGTCAAATAAATCGGCCTGACTTAATGCGTCAACCTCGTCCGTTGCATCGACTACAACCCATTCCTGTCCATAATCACACAGCAAACCTGCAACTGTATCTGGTATGTTTTTGCCATCAAAAGGGATAACGTCACCATTATAAACTATAAACATTTAAAAGCCACCTTTCTACACCGATTATTTTTTTTTGTTAGGTTAGGCCAGGCAACCCGCCCGACCTAACCAGTTTTAATTTAGATACCTACTTTGTAACTCGGACGGTTGATATATTCCAGAGCTGCGTCAGTAGTTTTTTGACTATCCATGGTCATTTCTTTGCCACCTGTTTTAGCTGTCCAGGAGATACCGCCGTTATAAATCATTTCCTTGTCGCCTTTTGTGTCAATGTTGTTGCCTGTGAAAATGCCATAGTAGTCTTTGCCAATAACTAAACTTTTTGCGGTATCGATGATTTTTTCTACCACTGTTTTTGCCTCCATCCATGCCTGACGGAGGGCCAGAGCCAACCTTGCGTACCAGTCGCCAACCATTTTCTTTGCTATTTCGTGTGCTCTTTTCATAATTTCTTTGCGGTTGATTTTCATTTGCTCGCCCTCCTGGCTTATTTTTTCGTCCCGTTTTCGTCCCGTTTTTATTATAGCATCCCTTATTCGGGATGTCAACACTATTTTGATAAATATTTCACCGAATCCTAAAAACTTTTCCCAGCAAATACGCTGCTTTCAGGGCAAAATAAAAAAAGCCCCGACCGCGTAGGCCAGGGCATGAAGGCAATTCGCGTATGTTATTTTTACCAAAACGACATTATTTAAACGGCTGCGCTTTGTAAAGACCGGTCGCGGTACCCAACCCTCCAAAGATAATTATGAGTGTTTCGGGTACCTCTCTGCCTTGAAATGACATAAAGCAAATAAGCGACAGTACCATAACGAAAGAAAATAACAGCGTATATTCCACAACGTCATGCTTCTTAATTGGCTGTTCCGACTGTTCCGTTACTTGTGGTTCCAAATTAAATCACCCCCTTGTCCATAAACCTGGCTAAAATTACGGCCACCTGCTCCCGCGTCATGGGTGCCTCAGGCCTAAAAGTCCCATCCTTAAAGCCCTTCATCCAACCGGCATCCTTGCAGCGTTGGATATGGCCTGCGCTCCACCTATCACCGGAAACGTCAGAGAACGGGCCTGGCACCGGCTCAGCTATAACGTCATAACTTTTTAATCCGAACTGATTAATTATACTGATCAATTTTTCCGGGTACTGGGGATCTGTAGCATAACCACACTTCTGCAGCTGTTGACAAGCTTCCTCCGGAGTAGTTGCCTGTCTGACCGGGATGTAGCGGTTTGCCATCAGGACCTTGTGGTGATCCCTCAGCGACTCGGCATAGTTGTTGTACGCCCGGAAATTTGCATCGATGGTCGTTTTAACCCCGCTATAAACTTCCCACGTCTGACACAGCACGCTGCCAGCCGGGCCAGTACCTTTGACTCCAAACAGATTGAAACTGTTTTTGCCGGTGTTTTTGTCAACCGGTAAAAACTTGCCATAACCAGTTTCGAGACAAGCTTGAGCTAGGGTAGCGCTGGCAAAGATACCGAATTCCTTTTGTAGCTGTTGTGCTCCTGGAGCAATGGCCGCAATAAATTCTTTCTGATTCAAAGCAATACCCCCCCTAATTTTTTGTACTAAGCACCACCAGCAAGGTAATGATGGTGCCCAAAAAAGAAAGGGCCGCTGTTCCTGCGGTCCCTAACATGATTTTATAAATATTATCCACTTTAGCATCAACACGGTTAATCGTGCCATTTTGAGTGTGCTGCCAGCCGGTTAGATTCGACACATCAGCGCCCAACCTGGCCACCTCCCCCCGTAGATAAATAATTTCCTGCTCAGTATCCATCCACCCCCACCTCCGGTAACCAAATAAAATAACCTCCGAAGAGGTATACTTTTAACCCTTGATTTTACTGAGGTATACTTCGGTATACTTGTATACTTTTTGTATACCTGTTGATTTTGCTATAGTTTTTGTATTACCTGCCTCAATTCCGTAGTTGATATAGCCACACCTATTTTGCAATATCCTGGATATTTACTAAGATGACCGCTTGCATCCACGTAATAGGTCGCCCCAGCAGTCAAACCAGTTAATCCGCTGGTTATCGGTCCTAAAGAAACTTTGCAGTCTTCTCCCCCGACTTTACTTTCCTTGGCTATTCCAATTACATTGTCTAATACGTTTTGAAAACCAGTTAGAATGTTGGCTGTGCCAAAATTGGGACCGTAGCTATAAATAACTATCGCACTAGAACTGCTTAAAATGCAATTCAGTGTGTGTGCAGAAAATGTCTGTCTTTCGCTATATCTAATTAATGCGTCGGAAATGGTTATAATTATCGCTGCACCAATATTACTAATATTGTCATAATAGCTAATTAAAACCATATTCCCGGTAATAGCGGAAGTAACTATATTTGTAGGTGAATAACTGGAAAATATATGATTATTCCCGATTTCGACAACAGTACCAATCACTGTTGGAATAAAAAAATACCCATTTCCGGAACTATCAATGTCTTTGTAAGCTACTAACGCCCTGTCATCAGCCAATTTGCATATTGAAATATGACTAACCTCGTTAGTGGTGAAATTATACGTACCTCCAGCACTAATAGTTGTGCCGGATATTGATAAAACAATTACATTTCCGGCCCCACTAACATCATTATATGCGGCCAATACCTTACTTTCTGTTAAGGCACAGGACGCAATATAACTAACTGCTGCGCTTCTAAAAACATAAATAGAACCGGGAGTAATCACATTTCCTGAAATACTTAGAATAATAGAAGATCCGTAACCAGAATTTCCAGAATCAACATAAGCAACTAATACTTTAGTTTCTGTTAATTTACAAGCAGAAATATTTACCGTACTACCCGACTCAAACAGTGTTGCAGTTCCTTTAGTTATAGTAGTGCCGGAAATATTTAAAATTACGGCGTATCCTGCCCCGCTGTAATATTCACTCCTATACGCAACCAACGCCTTAGTTTCTGTTAATTTGCATACAGAAATATGCGTTGAATTTAGATCGTCGAAGATAAAAGGGGTTCCCGGTGTTATTGTTGTACCAGATATTGTTAGTATTATGGCAGTTCCGTCTCCTGAGTCACTTAAATTGCTATATACAACCAATACCTTAGTTTCAGTTAAGGCGCACGCGGAGACATATATAGTATTGCTGCTATTAAAGGCAGTCGGATCTCCTACATCAATGGCTATATTTTCGGTACCTAAAATTTTTGCGAGGCCGCCGTTAACAAATCCGACAACATCTTGTGCAGTTATAGACTGTCCTTCTTTAACAATAAAATCTTTAATTGTCTCATATATATTGGTAGAAATAACACCGTCAGGATTTATTATTATTGTTTCATTGTCTACCCTCACATGTCCTAATTGTAAGTCACTTGCCTCAACTAACACATGTTCGCTAACATCTGTATTTATTTCGTCAATTACGTTATCGAGTATATCCATGTTATCATTTAGATCAGCTATACTTACGTAATCATTTAGTTCGGGTTTTTTCAATCCGTAATTTACTGTAGTTAACATTTATTCACCGCCCCTAATCAAATAGTTGAAATTCTTCCCATGTCATCAGTGCCGCTTCGCCCCACGTTCTATCAAGCAGCAAACTCCAAGTGCTGTAAATATAGTCATATTCTATAGCCAGATGGGCAGGCTTTATATATTCCAATATTGCCCTTAAATAGTCCATATCTTCGGGGATTCCTTTGCTTATAAACTTCACAGCAAAAGAATAGTTTTCATTATTCTCTACCACTTCAACTTCGCCGTTTTTAAACGATGCGGCAATATCTTTTATGAGTTTTTTTGTTGCCGTTCCTGCCGTCAGTAACTTTAGCTTAATACGCTCTCTGCGGTAGTCATATGTTTTGTTCTTATCCGGAGTTATGCCTAGTCCTTTTTCCCATCTATCTATTTTGCTTATGGCTGAGTCTATAAATTGGTTTTCCTCTTGATCATTAACCTCAAATTCGAGTCTTTTAAATTCCGCAGCGTATAGCTTTAAAAGTTCATTTGTTATTCTGGCTTCGTGGTGATATAACGGCATATAGGACATCATTGAGCTAAAATAATCTTTTTTGCTTATGGAAGTTGAAACAATTATCTCAACTTCATTCGTCATTTTTAATAATCCGAATTCAACTCGGATACCTTGGATTTTTACAGCCTCAGCAACAGCTTCGACAGTAGACTTATTATTGCTAAATAAACTAACACCCTGCGCCTCAATTTCGCCGGAATACTCTTGCAGAAACAACCTAAAATCATACCATTGATGAGGTAATAGATTGTCCCATGTTAACGAAGCTACTTCTCCCCACGTTAGTTGCTGTATAGCACTTCCCATCCCCTAATTCACCTACTTAAGTCTAATAATCAGATAACTAGCAGGTATTTTAAACTGACTAGATATGTCAATAGTTCGCTCAAATTCCAATGGTCCGTAAAGAAGTAGATTTCCGCCGGTCTGTGCATCATAAATGCCAATGTGTGTAATGGTACCCCATAGTGCCGTTGCGACAGGAAACAGAATATCTAAAGTATTCATTGTTTGCCCATCTACCGGGGAACTAAAAGTTATTTCCTGCCTGACATAGCCCCCACCACTGACCTCCACACCAGTACCAGCATCGGTTGGATCTGATTTGAACAGCCCAGCATAGACTTTTACAGGACTCGCGTACTGCTGGCCCCTGAGAACCGTATTTATTAGTGCAGCCTCAAGGTAATCTGATAACATCGACAATTAAAACACCTCCTAAGATATTGTCACGGTTCCAAGCACCGCTACCTGTTCATCTCCGATGGTTACATTCACCGTCCCCGCATTTACTAATAGGCTGGAGTAATCTAAAACACCCGCACTACTCATAATTATGCTACCTATTTTTGCATAGCTAACATAAGCACTAATAAAGGCGATTTCTTTTAGGTGGTCGGTTATCCCCATCTCAATATTGGTCTTGACTTGCTCTATGGTATAATCTGAACTTATCGTTAATGTGGCACTTACATCTATCGGCAACTCAGTCGCGCTTAATACGGTTACGGTAGCTCCGATAGGTCTATTATCCTCAATATGTTCTGCTACCTCATCGATCAGGGATTGATCTACCCCGGTTTTGTTTGAATCAATCAAAACAACTTTAACTGTCCCATTTCCGTCCCAGAGGGGGTATACCTTAGCATCACCAACACCAACTATTTCCTTTGCCCAATTTATATAATGAGATTTATTCCCACTTGTCGGAGGCGTTCTTACTTTTTCGTAATACCTCTCCCGCAATTCTTTGTCGGTTTCGGCGTCATAACCATTATCGAACGCATCGTTATTTGTAACGGATGATATCCCAGGCAATGCCAATGGGAAAAAATTGATTGCACCAGGAGGACAATTACCGATTATTCCAGCAATGTCGCACTCAATTAATATGGTTTCAGTGCCGGTTATGCCTATTACTTTCCCCTCCGTGACCGTATATGCAGCACTGGAACTGGAAACCTTATCTCCAATATATATAGCAGATCCCTCTTGACCTGTTATTGTTACATTACCGCTTGCAGCAACAGCAGGCTTTCTGGTTAGTCCCTGCTCTGCCACTTTACGATCTAAATACGTGCCATAGGTAGTGTCAATGAAATACTTATCCTCATTCACTCCAAGCGTTACGTAGGTTTGTGCTAATTCCAAAGCTACAGGAGAAACACTATCATAAATAAAAGCACCTTCCCTACTATCTAAATCGGAAGGCGTATTATTAAGCATTCTCTGTTTTATAGCGTTCTCAGTTGTCAAATATAACTCACCTCTTGAGTAAAGGTATCAGCTAATGTGGTTGTTACGGTGAAGGATATCTTTAACCAATCACCACCACGCCCAATAACAAAATCGCGCACATCTGTAATCCTATCATCATAAATTAGAGCCTCGCGAATAACCCTTTGTATTTCGCTCTCTAAGACAACCCTTGACAGATCGTAGCCTATAATATCATCCAACTCACATCCGTATTGGAAATCGTAAATAGGAAAACGGAATCGGGCAGTTCTAATTGTTTTTTCAATCCAAACTTTCAGAGCCTCAATGCCCTCAGCTACTTTTGGATTGCCATTTTCCATAATATAGTCACCGGCAACAAAATCAAAAACCAATTCTTTGCCGTAGGTTATCGGCGTAGAACTGGCCTGTGTTTCAGGGATTATGATGTCAGGGAAAATATTAGCCATCAG
>Ga0209318_1002129_pt1 | contig 10380 bp, 14 predicted proteins | sample RifGroE1_FD_183999 | JGI IMG/M metagenome (GOLD analysis project Ga0209318, IMG submission 183999) | Groundwater microbial communities from Rifle, Colorado, USA - Groundwater E1 (SPAdes) (version 2) | ecosystem: Environmental > Aquatic > Deep subsurface > Groundwater | place: Rifle, Colorado...
TGTTCAGCCAGCGGGCCATTGACAACTGGCATCAGCTGGGTGGTGTCCAGTCGGCCGAGACCGGGGCCACCGGGGCCAGACACCACAGTCTGAATGATGCATTCGCCCTGGCCTGTGCGCCGCCGCTGACCCAGGTCCTGGGGTCCTGGTGCGAGGACGGGATCGAGCTCCGCAACCGGGCCCGCACGGTCCGAGTCACAGTCAGGGATGACGGTCTGGAGTTCGACGGACCCGCCTCGTTCTTGAAGCCGGTTACCTTCCACGAGACGGTGGAGGTCATGGGGGTCACGACGCTGGACGCCGGCCTGACGGTCACCGGAGCCACGGTATTCAACGGAAGCATCACCACGTCGGCGGGCGTCGATCTGACCGCCCACAAGCACACTGACCCACAGGGTGGGCAGACCGGGGTGCCGGTATGAGTTTTACCTGGAAGCTTGACAGTATCAACCACGACCTGACGATCCGCAGCGGACAGCTGCTGACCGTGTCGGGCATCGACGAGATTGCTCAGAGAGTCATCGTGACCCTTCAGCACCACTGGCAGGAGTACTTCCTCAATGTTCCGGCCGGGGTGCCCTGGTACGAGGTCATATTGGGGAGCAAGGACAAGCATCAGGTCGAGGCAATCCTTCGTCAGATCATCCTTGGCGTTCCCGGGGTGGTGGGCATCGCCCGGTTCGACATGGCTATGACCCGCAGGGATCTGAGCATCGCCGTGGTACTGGACGTGGGTGCCCCTGAGCTGGTGACGATCAAATTTGCGCAGAGCTGAAATGTGAGGTGAGGGAATGACGACGTACGGAGTGACTGATCAGGGATTTGTCTTAAAGAGGCTCAGCAACATCCGCAGCGATATGGTCACTGCCCTGTCAACGGTCCAAGACCCCACGACGGGCGAGTATCTGACGCCGGACCTCGACAACGAGAATGATCTGGTTGTTCAGATTGTAAACTCGCTGTCGGATCAGCTGGCCGCATGCTGGGAGCAGCTCCAGCTCTGCTACAACCAGTTCGACCCGCTCAAGGCCACCGGGGCCGGGCTCAGCGGACTGGTGCAGCTGAACGGGATACGGCGCAATGCGGGAGAGATTGACACAACGCTCCGCACTCGTCAGCAGGCCAGCACCATGACGACTAGCTCCAGCCTGATCGAGAGCGTGTACAGTGCCCTGAACAACCTTGATGGAGTGACCTACGTCCGGGTTTATCAGAATCTGACCAACGAGACTGATGCTCGCGGGATACCCGCCAAGAACATTGCCGTGGTCATCGACGGCGGAGATAATACCGAGATTGCAGACATCCTGTGGCTCAAGGCTTCAGCCTTCCCCCAATACGGTACCACTTCGGTCGAGGTGTACGATGCCCAGGGTGTGGCGTATTCGATGAATTTTATACGACCGACGCCGGTGCCCATTTATGTCAGCGTGTCGGTAAAGGTCATAGATGCCACAGCGTGGCCTGCCAACGGTGCTGACCTGATCAAGGCTGCAATAACGAGTTATGCTCAGAGCGGTACCGCAGCACTGGGCGTGACCACAGACTGGGGGCGTGACAGGATACAGATCGGTGAGGACATATACGCGTCTGACCTGTACATTCCCGTGGGAAGTGTCCCGGGTACCCAGATACTGGATGTGGGGGTTGGTGTTGGGGAGCCGGCCACATTGGCCACACTGGTCATCGACTGGGATGAGATCGGAACATTTGATGCACTCAACATAACGGTCACGGTGAGCTGATGCCATTTACCGACGTATCATTCGCGGCAGAGGACATGGTCGCGAGGGCCGAGAGCAGACTGCTCAAGCAGTTCAGCTCAAGTTTCGTGCTCAAGAGTATGCTCGCAGCCATGACGACAGAGATCCAGGCCCTGCGGGATGCGGCGACCGACGTTCAGTCCTTCAGGACACCGACCCGGGCGTCGGGAGTAAATCTTGAGGCCATAGGGCGGATCGTGGGCCAGGTCAGAACCGTGTTCGATTATGGAACGCTAAGGTGGCTGACTCCGGACACTGCCGGTTATACCCCAGACACGGCCATGGCCTGGGTCACCGGGTCACCGGTGGGCACGCTGGAGCTTGCCGGTGATGGCATCTACAGAAACCTCATCGAGGCCAAGGTGCTCCGAAACTTCACCCAGTACGGATCTATCCCGGAGATCCAGGCTGCGATCGAAACCGCGTATGGCATACGGGTATCGTTTCAGTTTGCAGCTGACCCCATGGACATCAATCTGGTTACGGCGGAAGCGATACCGAGCCACATACTGACGTTCTTGACCGAGTCGGCGTCCAACAGCTCATGCGACGATATATACTATCCGCCATATCCCATGACGTGGCGGATAGTTGACGTGATTTCGCTTAATATCGTTGATGAGGAGTCCGGGGCATTCATGGTGGATGAGACAACCGGGAGCAATATTACAATTTAGGGGGCGTGTATGGCTGACAGAATACTGACATTGGGCGGGGCCGTCTGGGCTGACGCAGCACCGGACCTCCCGGGTGGAGCACCCGCCGAGGGCACCACCTACGCCAACAGCGAGCTTGAGGCAGCAACCATAGTTGACGGATGGCCGTACGCCACTGTGGTTCGCAGCGAAAACTTCAACGAGGTCATGCGGCGCCTGACCAGCCTGCTGGGGTTGCTTGAGACATACGGCACGCTGCCATGGTGCGCCACCATCCAATATCCGGTGGGTGCCCTTGCCATGGGCAGTGACGGTATGATATATCGGTCAACGGTGTCCAGCCTCGACAAGAACCCGATGACCAACCCGGATTACTGGGCCAGTGCCATAACTCCGGAGGTGCCCGCAGGCACTGTCATCTATACAGCTGCCAATGCCGCCCCAGCCGGCTACCTGGAGGCCAACGGGGATCTGGTGACCAGGGCCACATATGCTAATCTGTTTGCGGCCATCGGCACGACCTACGGCGCCGGTGACGGAGCAACAACATTCAAGCTCCCGGACCTCCGCGGTGAGTTCATACGAGGCTGGGACCACGGCAGGGGCATTGATGCCGGGCGCGCACTGGGGTCTGCTCAAGCTCCCCAGAGCAACAGCCTATCGGAGTTCAAGACGACCACCGGAGCAGCCGTAAGCAACCCGGGAGCCGTACCGGACAACGGTACATACTCTCCGTGGGCACTCACTGGGTATGGGGGAAGTACGGCATACAACCTTGCTTTCAGAAAGTCCGGCGCTGAGACGCGACCCAGAAGCATTGCCCTTATGCCCTGCATAAAACACTAGGGAGGTTCACATCCATGAAGAAATTTTTAGCAGCCCTCATCCTAATACCCGCATTGGCGTTCGGTGCCAACCTCACCATGCTGGATTACTTCGACGGGAAGTCGTCCGCCACCCTTCCGCTGGGCCCGTCGGACAAGATCCCCATAGTTCAGGGTGGGGCGGTCAAGACCTTTGCCCCGCCGAGCATCCTCCAGGTACAGTACAGCTCGATTCAGGTCAAGGCGTCGAACGTAACTGGACAGATGGTCAACGCTCAGATCGCCGATGCTCAGCTGACCGCGGCCAAGTTTGCCCAGAATCTGACCCCGATCGAGATCGTAGGGACGCTCCCATACGTGGCCAACTTCCAGGGCCGCATGGTGTTCTTGACTACAGACAACAAGTTATACCGCTACAACGGTAGTGCCTGGACTGCAGTCGTGCCAGCCACCGACGTCACCGGACAGCTGGCCGACTCTCAGATCGCGGCGGTCGCGGCAGCAAAGGTCACCGGACAATTGTCAGATGCTCAGATCGCGGCGGTCGCGGCGGCAAAGGTCACCGGCCAGATCACTTCGACCCAGATCACTGACGGCTCGGTCAGCACGCCCAAGCTGGCGGCGGGTGCTGTAACTGCAGACCAGATTGGTGCAAGCGCAGTTACGGCCGGTAAGATTGCGGCCAATGCGGTCACGGCCACCGAGATAAATGCGGGTGCCGTAACCACGGCCAAGCTTGCTGCCGGGGCAGTCACGGCCACTGAAATAGCATCCGGTGCCGTGATCACGGCCAAGCTGGCGGCGGGTGCAGTCACGGCCAATGAGCTTGCGGCCAATGCCGTAACGGCTGGAAAGATATCTGCCGGGGCAGTGACAGCCACCGAACTGGCGGCCAATGCCGTGACTGCTGGGAAGATTGCGACCGGTACTATAACGGCAACCGACGGGGTAATAGCCAGCATCGACGCAAGCAAGATCACCACGGGCACGCTCGACGCCACCAACATAACTGTGACAAATCTCAGTGCCGAGTCAATCACCACGGGCACGCTGAGCGTGGGGTCATCCAAGGCGCCGTACTCATCAGGTGAGAGCGACCTTCGCATCCTGAGGGGCAGACTCAACGCGGACGGTACGATAGCAGTGGGGGCTGGATTCACCACGTCTCACAGTATTGGGTACTACACCCTTACTTTTGCTGAAGCGTTTAATTCAGCACCTACAGTAGTTGCTACCCTTAACGGTACTTCATTTGGGTATACCATAGAAGCCAATGTAAATGCTGGCAATGCCTCTTTTTATATTAACGCACCCGGTGGTGCTATGGCAGATCGCAGCTTCAGTTTTATCATTGTGGGTAATTGATCATGATCATCAGAGTAATCTCAATCATTCTGCTCACGGCGGTCAGCTGCAACGCCGGTGAGCTGGTTACGTCATTCGGACCCACGATCGACACGAACGTCGTCAAGGGGTCAAGGTATGTCTTTGACGTGTTGCTGGAGAAGACGACCGACTGGTGCAGGCCCTACGTGGGTGTGCAGACACTGTTCGGTGAGCTGAACGGCCAGGGCTCATTCAACCCCACGTCGGCCAAGTTCACCGTGGGCGTGCGGTTCAGGCTCAGCGACAATCTGTACATCACGGCAGACCACTACAGCAGGCACGCGATCGACGCATACGAGCGTTCGGAGAAGTTTACAGCAATCAAGCTGGAGCACAGATTCAGAATAGAATAGGAGGCAGCAATGAAGTACATCAGAGAATTTTCCGCAGTATTCCTGGTCGTGGCCTTCGGACTCTGGGGCTGCCCAGACCTGATCAGCCTCAAGACGGCGGCCTTTGCCGTGGCCATCGTGTGCCTGATGATCGGGGCGCTGGCCCTGGTCATAGGCGTGGCCAACGGATGGGGCGTGCTCCCCGCGGTGTCGTTTCGGGAGGATGTGCAGCGTGCCCTGAGCACTCCCGGAGGCGCGAGCACAGTTATCGGGGCCTTCCTCATCTTCCTGGGGTTGATCGTGCTCGCAGTATTCAGGGCCAGCTGATGAGGTGGCTTGCCCTCGTGGCTCTGCTCATACTGCCTACGGTTGCGGGGGGTGCGATACCCCCCAATGCCCAGAAGCACATTCCGACACTCCGCGAAGCCTTCAAGACCCAGTGGCCCGCGGCCCCACTCAAACACATCTCATGCGGGCAGATCGAGCAGGAGAGTTCATGGAAGGAGAACGCCACCCTCAAGACCCCACGCGAGCTGGGCAGGGGCCTGGTGCAGATGACCATCACCAAGCGGTTCAACATCTATCTGGATGCGGTCAAGTACAAGGCACTGAGGGGGTGGGACTGGCAGAACGACCCATACAACACCAAATATCAGCTGATGTTCCTAGTGCTCCAGGATCGGAGTAACTATTCCCAGTCAGTCGCTATAAACGAGCGTGAATCGTGGATGATGACGTTGGTGCGGTATAACGCAGGCGGAGGTCGGATCGCAGCTAGGAGACGATATGCAACGGCCCAGGGCACACCCACAGATCGGTGGATTGGTGGGTTGGAGGATGCACACGGGCCACTGGAAAATTCGGTGCTGTACGGGCGACCCCTGTGGAAGGCTGTGAACGAGTACCCGCGGGTCATATTCAAGCGGGCCGAGAAGTACGTCGGGGCACTGTAGGGCGATCGGAGGATGCAATGATACCGGATCTTGACCAGCTTCGCCGCTCGATACACAATATGGAGGAGGCCATGTTCAGCTGTCCGGAGTTCGGGATGATGATGTTCGAGGGGTGCCCAAATGGATGTCCAAGTTGTCCCGGGAGGAACCGTCTCGTACTGTCCGCTGATGAGGCGGAACGGACGACACGGTGAGGAGCCCTGCTGCAGATACTGTCGATTTGGAACAGCATCAAATGACCGTGCAAAAATAGAGAGGAGGCAGAGATGAACGAGATCATGAAGTGGTTCACCGAAAATGCCGTGTGGCTGGTTCCGATCCTGATCCTGATGATCAGCGAGTTCCTTCCATTCGTGCCCAGCAAGTCCAACGGAGTGCTCCAGGCGCTGCTCAACGTGCTCAAGAAGAGCAAGTGGGGAGGCGGAGCTGGGGCAGCTGTCCTGGTCGTGCTGCTCCTGGGAGGATGCGCCACGGGGCGCACCCAGGATCCGGCGGTTACGGCCGGTAAGTCGCTGCTGGCGGCCAAGGAGACTATAATCGGAATCCGAACCGTGGCGGCCAAGCCGTGCCAGGACGGGGTACTGAGTCAAGACGTGTGTCAGCAGATCGGGAAGCTGTACAAGAGCTCAAAGCCCGCCTACGATGCCGCCACAGACGCGATGCTGGTGTATCTGACTACAGGGGACAGCACCCAGTACGAGCTGCAGATGATGGCCCTCCAGGACCTGGTGCAGCGGCTCGTCATACTACAGACCCAGAGCGGGATCGGAGGTGCTAAGTGAATGAGCAAGACCTCAAGAACATCGAGCAGGGAGTGCTGCTCACTGGGCAGATGGCCCAACTGGCGGCGCCGGTCGTCAGTATATACAACCCTGCCGCGGGTGCTGTTCTGTCCCAGGTGGCGCCGCTGGTCACCCAGCTCACGGTCATCGGGGGCAAGATCATACTCGAGCTGAACAGGGACATGAGCCGAGATGACGTGATCCGGGCCCTGGCCTCGTCACGGTCGGATACCTGGGGAGAGATGCCCTCGCTGGAACGAAAGTAAATCTGCTTGCCACTCCCCCGCCTCGGGATTGGTCGTGTGGTGCCCCTGCTCCGGCGGGGGCTTTTTACTACACGGTCGAGCCGCCTATATATAGCAAAAATAATTGAACAAAATTTAAATAATGTAAAAGTATTCTAGAAATCTTACGTATTATCCTATTATTGCGTACTGGGTAAGCATCTATATAATGCCCTGGGCATATTTACTACCTATTTTTATATTTTGTTCAAGTAATTTCCCTTATAATAGGGAGGCCCCCGGGATGTATGTATTAAAGAAAAATAATATTATTGTGGTATACTTTTGCCCCAGTTTAATTTAAGGTTGTAAATACTGTAGGATTTAGGAATTGCTATGTTATATTTGGAGGTCCCACCGTTGTCACCAGTCGTAACCGATTACCGGTTCAAGACCCAGCCGTTTGACCACCAGGCAGAGGATTTTCTCCTCTCCAGGGACGCAGTCGTATTCGGCTTCACCGACGAGCAGGGTACGGGCAAGTCGAAGAAGCTCATCGATACCGTGGCCTGGCTCTTCCTCAAGGGAAAGATCACCGGGGTCCTGGTCATCGCCCCGAACGGGGTCCACCGCAACTGGATCCTGAACGAGATCCCTGCCCATATGCCAGACTACATCCAGTGCGTGTCCGCCTACTGGTCAGCATCCCCGAACAAGGAAGAGAAGGCGGCACTCCAAGCCCTCGACAAACCCCCCAAGCACATGACCCAGGCCCTGCGGTTCCTCGCTGTAAACGTCGAGGCCGTGAACACCAAGCGTGGCCGCGACTACATCACCCAGTTCATAAACTCCTTCCGCTGCGTCGGGGCCATCGACGAGTCCACCATCATCAAGAATCCGTCCGCCGGATGCACCAAGCAGATCCTGGCCATGCGTGAGCGGTTTCCGTACCGTCGCCTGCTCAATGGTACCCTTCTGACCCAGGGCCCAGAGGACGTCTGGAGCCAGATGAATTGGCTTGACCCCGAGATCATCGGTATCCCCAGCCTCTACTCGTTCCGCGCCAGGTACTGCCAGATCGTGGATGTGGCCGCAATACTGGCTCAGGGCAGGTTCGCACCAAAGCATGAGCGCGACCAGGCCATGCAGGTCAGCCGCATCATGCAGCGAAACCCCAAGGCCAAGTTTGCTCAGTTCGTACTGACCGACGACAATGGAAAGCCCCAGTATCAGCGCATCGAAGAGCTTCGCGCCAAGATCGCGCCGTACATCACCAGACGGACCAAGGCGGACTGCCTCGACCTGCCGGAGAAGCTGTTCACCAAGCGGTACGTCGAGCTGTCCGACCGTCAGCGCCGGATCTACGACCAGCTCCGCAAGGGCGTGATCGCCGAGATGGGCGGGATGCAGATGACCGCCACGCTGGCCTTCACCAAGATGCTGAGGCTCCAGCAGGTCGTGGGTGGATTCTTCGTACCGGACGCGGCCGAGTACAGCTTTGAGGACGAGGATTTTTTCGAAGAATCCGAAACGGACAACTTCCCGCCCATGTGCGTCAAGACGGAGCCCAAGGCCATCGACGAGGTCAACCCCCGCATCGCGTCCCTCATGGAGTTACTTGAAGAGGTCGACGGCAAGGTCCTCATCTGGGCCCGGTTCAGGGCCGAGCTGGGGGCCATCACCCAGGCCCTGCGGGACCGGTACGGCTTCGCCGCTGTCTGTGAGCTTCACGGTGGCATCGACCCGGAAGAGCGTCAGGCCAGCATCAAGCGGCTCCAGGAGGACCCCGCGCTCCGCTTCGCGGTCGGCAACCCACAGGCCAAGGGCGTGAGCCGCGGCCAGACCATGACGGCAGTGACCACGGTCGTGTACTACTCGAACAGCTTCTCTCTGGACGACAGACTACAGTCGGAGGATCGGGCACACCGTATAGGACAGAAGAACCCCGTGACCTATATCGACCTGGTGGCTCCGGACACCCTGGACGAGAAGGTCATCGATGCCCTGCGTAGCAAGAAGGAGCTGGCGGACCTGGTCAACGGGGATCGGATCAGCAACTGGATTTGATTAGCTAAATATAATTCTTAATTAGTTTACATTTTCTTTGAGGTATTCTACCTTGCCCTCAAGGATTACAGGAGGAGACGGCGTGACAAACATTACCCCAGACGAACGACTGCTTGGTGATAGCAAGGGACCGAAGGTCTACATTCCCCAGGAGCCGACCCGGCGCGACCAGTCGACCGGCAAGATGGTATCGACCATGAATTTCAACAAGGCCCGCCAGTTCGGTGAGCCCGTGGTCCTGTGCCCATCCGGCCCGGTCGCGCTGAACACGGCCCCGACCGTCTGGCAGATGAAGTCTGAGCTTCGCGGGTTCTGCGATGATGACTACCTGATCGCGGTCGGTGATCCCACACTCCAGGCCATGGCCGCCATTGTGGCTGCGGAGATGAACCGCGGCCGGGTCAAGTTCCTGAAGTGGGACCGCGAGCTGGGTCAATACTTTGAAGTACAATTCGATCTGCACTACCGCCTCGGCGGAAAATAAACGACACGGGAGGATTAGAGGAATGAGGGGAGTCAAGGCAAAGCGACTGCGAAGGCAGTCATACGGAGAGGGCAACGCGATGCCCCGGGGTCAGCATCACACCTACAGGGACATGAGCACCGGAAAGAGTTTCAGCTTCGGCGGCATCAAGCAGGGCATCAACCGCTTAAACAACAAGAAGCAGCTCATCTACCCCAGGTACCAGCTCGGCATGCTCTTGATCACCAGCGCGAGGCGCCTGTACAAGAACCTCAAGAAGGGGATCCCGGTCCACATCTTCCGAGAGGGGGTGACGGCGTGACCAGTGTAGATTTCACAGGCAAGGCTTGCCAGGAGCATGTGACCGGTAACATTTTGTGCAACAAACCGGCAGTCGCTTTAGTTTACCACCACAAGGATGATCACTCATACTTCATGTGTGACATGTGCGCTGATCACAACGTTCGCAACAGAGGCGGCATTCTGCAAGCTACGGTGCATGAAATTTTGACAGAAGAACACCCTTTCAATTTCTATACACCTGACAACACTGGTTTGCAACATGAGATTTTGGGCAGTATCCTCGACGACATCCTGGGTGACGAGACCATCCTCGAAGCATCCGACAATGACCTCCAGACCATCTCGGTCCTCGCCAAGCGCCAGCGCGAGCAGGAGGACAAGGTGCTTGACCTGGAGGGGCAGCTGGCCACCGAGAAGGAGGCCCTCCGCAACATCCAGGAGAAGGCCCTCCCCGATGCCATGACCTCGGTCGGCATGGTCGAGTTCGTCATGGAGGACGGCTACAAGGTCAAGGTCAAGGACGACGTCAGCGCCGGGATCAGAGCCGGCATGGCGGAGTCGGCCACCGAGTGGCTCGACAAGCAGGGACTGGGTGACATCATCAAGGACGACGTGATCATCAGCTTC
>Ga0209318_1002133_pt1 | contig 10369 bp, 15 predicted proteins | sample RifGroE1_FD_183999 | JGI IMG/M metagenome (GOLD analysis project Ga0209318, IMG submission 183999) | Groundwater microbial communities from Rifle, Colorado, USA - Groundwater E1 (SPAdes) (version 2) | ecosystem: Environmental > Aquatic > Deep subsurface > Groundwater | place: Rifle, Colorado...
GTTTATGTATCTGTACGTTTACAATAATGGGCCATTTGTTGTCAAGTACCAAATCACAGACTTCCTTATAAAGTTGGTTGTCAGTACAGGACACTGCCAGTCGTGCTTTACAGCTTGTTGAAAACTCGGCAATAAACTGTTCTAATTCGTTTAGATCATCTTGGTCAGTAACCAGTATCTTGATGAAATCTTTATTGGTTAGGATATCCCAATTATCACGCCTCATCTGGTCTTCATACTTGAATTTGTAATCGACAACAAAAGTGGTATATTCTATTAATTCTGGATCTATGGCTATTGATCCGTTTGTTTCAATCTGCACTACTCTGTTTACGTTATATTTGGTAGCAAGTAATTCAAATGCTTTTAAAATTGCTTGAGAATGTAACAGTGGCTCACCGCCAGTGAGCAGAATAGGAAATGCTGAATTATACATCAACTCTGCCAGTACCTTGTGATCTACGGATAAACCGTGTTCAAAGTCTTGTGTACCTTTGGCGTCACACCAAGGGCATGGGAGATTGCAACCTTGGGTACGTATTAAAAGCACTGGAGAACCTTGGACTATGTGTCCCACTTCACCACTAAATGTGTACTGAACTTCCCTTAACAGGATTGGCATAATGTCCCTCTGGTTAAATTTAACATCCATTTTGAATTTTATTTCATCCCCTGTTAGCCATGGCATACCAAATAATTGATCTTTTACATGCATATACGGGTACGGTTTAATTTCTGGAATAAATGCTTGCCATGTATTTCCCCAAGAATCTACTACACTTTGCCCATCCCAGTAAGTAGCATGACGTCCGATTTTATTCATAGTATTCGGCATAGCCAGTATCCGTTTCATGTATTCTTACTTTTAAAGTGAAACCGTTGGGGACACATTCTCTTACCCGATCATAAATATCTTTACACATATTTTCAGCAGTAGGGTTAAACGGAACAATTATAAAAGAATCGTAAAATGTACCAAGTAAATCAATGTTTGTACTCAAATCACTTGGTACCAAACATTTATGATCCCAACAGTCGATCAAGTAACCAATATTATTTTTCATCAACTTGAAGTCAACCACCATACCATCAGCATTCAATGTTTCAGCAGAGATAAATACCTCCACTTTGTACGAGTGACCGTGAATCCTTTGGCACTCTTTAGAAAAGGAACTTGCCAGTATGTGGGCTCCTTCCAACTTAAACACTTTCCGTATTGTGTACATCATTCCTCCAAAATTATTTGCCAAAGTCCATGAAAGCTGTTGCCAAAAAGGTAGGGAGAACTATACCCATACCATACATAGCTTCTGCCTTGTAGTTCGGTTCAAAATCGCATTGGCTAAATTTATACAGATTCTGCATCCAACATCCAGCAAAAAATAAGGTTACCAATAAGCCTGCAACAACGTACCAATCAAATGTGTTCCGTAAACTCGCCATATACCTCTCCTGTACTTGGATTTAACTACCCTTACTTATAAGTTTACTAATACGTTTACTTATTGTCAACAAAATTATTCAACTACCCCAACTATTGCCACTCATTTTTACATTTTACAGCAATCAAGACAGGCAATGTACCGAGAGAAGTCATTCAGCACTCGGACATCACGTCCAGGTATTTTTGCATTACGAAAGTAGAATGCTCTTAGCCTTTGGGTGTTCCAATCATACTCGTCAAAATCTCCCCCTTTGTACTGGTTAATAGTAACTACTCCTGAACACACCATAAACTTACTTGCATCTTCTCCTACATCGGAAGTCTCTATCCATTCTTTACCCCAACCACCCCTGTTCGTCTGACTAGCAGTCCAGACAAGATAGCCCTGCTTGGCAAGAGTAGCTAAGTCCAACCACACACTTCCTATCTCATGCCTCTTCTCATGATACCGAGAACTAGCGGCAATGTTATCAGCTTGATCAACAATTATCACATCTGGAATAAATCCTTCTGATAACCGTAACCGCATCAATTGATTCTTTACATCTTCCGATGTCACATGCCCAGATTCACCAGGAAACATTCGGATATTATCACCAAACTGCCGTAACCATGTAACCTGTTCTTTCTTCAAGGCATTAATGGAATTGATAACACCAATCTTTGCTTCCATTTTCCATACTACAGGACTAAACTCTGGTTGTCCTTTACAGAAAGAGCATGGTGTCCATACTTCTGGAACGTACTTGTCGAAGTTTTCAAAGTCATCATTATCTGGGCACTCTTCCATAGCACAACTTCTGTCTCTGTTATGCTCACAGTCGAATACGGATAATTCTACATCTTTGGTATCACTGTCATGCCTTGGGTCTATTTCCTTACCCGATATATTGGACATTAACCTGCCAATATACTCAGTTTCCGTCAACTCAAACTGCCATATTGCTACTTTCAATCCAGCTTCTGCAAAGCACACAGCAAAGTGTCCTAACCACTGAGACTTTCCTGATTTTGTTCCACCAAGAAGAGTATACAGCTTGTTTGACATCTGTGGGGGAAGCACTGAGTCCAGGTCGTCCTTGAATCTATAGAGCAATCGGTCAGCAGTCATTACCGCTTCAGCCATAGAAGTATCAAATGGACTTACTGAAGTAACAATATGCCGTTTTGGGTCTTTATACCAATCATCAATTTCTTTTAAAGCTTCTGGTATTTTACCGCGAGAAGCTAAACCAGATACCTTACCAATCAGAGTTTCAACCGCTCTAATCTCAAAGTAACCATCAGTAGTATCCTTCAATACCTCAAAGGATATTTCCCGATCACCATATTTCTTTGCAATGTTCTTCAGTAACCGACTGATAATGAAAGCATCGTCTTCTGGTAGATCATCAACAGCCGATTCATAAAGCTCCCGCATACTGGCACCAGGAGACCGTTTATGATTAGTGAAGAATTCCAATATTAGTTTTGCAATGACTTTACACTGTTCACTTCGGAAGTACCGTAACTGTATCCTTTCTGCAACATAGGAGAGATAGGAGTTACTGGATATCATTCCGGCTATGATTAGTTCCTCAGTAACATTATCCACTTCTTCTACTCGTACCAGTCCCATTACTTATCTCCTACAGAGCAGGTGATACCGCTTTGTGGTTTATTGCTGATATTAGGTTCATTGGAAAAACATCTACCAGAAACAGTGCCATACCTTTCTATTTCTTCAAAATTAGGGAATTTCATTTTCCATCTAAAAGATTCTGATCCCATGCAAAGAACAGTCTTCTGTTTCTCCTGTTCTGTATCCTTTTCCCCTTCAAGGATAACGGAGATTGTATCGGGATTTGATGGCTTAGGGTCAGTGCTATCAGGCATACCTGTCACCTTGAAAATTGAATTTAGGGGCATCCCCGTTAAAATACGATTTTCCCTGTTGTGCGATCATAATCATATCGGGAAACCATCCCTTTGAAGAACTTTGTATCCATATATGCTGGCTGGTGTCCTTTCTCCTTTATCCAAAGATTCTGTCGCAAGATACTCTTGACAATGTTAGCGGGAAAGTATTCATTCATAGCGGGTATCCAACTCTTGTTAGTCTTTCTCCTTTCGGCAAATGTCTGTTCACTGAGATTACTTATGGCAACAAAAGCTTTCTGATTCTCTGGTGTATCTTTAAACTTTCCAATTAACTGTTCCCAAAATAACTTGAGCTTTGCAGTGTTCTTCGGGTTTAGATCAACTGTTGCCGTCTTGTAGTCTCCCAAACAGTAATTGAACAGGAAAGAAGGTAGTTCTAACCGTTCACTTCCCTCAAGGAATACAGGCATAGCCAATGCTTTACCGTTTTTCTTAGGTAATAAACCAGGATCATTCAGGCATAAACAAATTTCATCAACAAAATATTTCCAATCTTCCAGTGTCTGTCTTCCCCCTTTCCATAAAGACTGATCGAAATTTTTTGGCAATAAAGCATGTTTAATCAGTTTACCAGAGAAAAACATTTTTATTAACTGGACACAATGCAACAAGGTTTTTGATGGACTATCTTCATTTATGGTATGTGTAACCAGTTCCTCCTTACTGTTCCAATATGCAAGAGCCTGTTTAATATTTGCCGCTATTTCAATAGAATCTACATTCTTTTTGGTTTCCTTATATTTACCGTTATGATCAACAAAAGATGGTCTTATTATCTTTTTAACAAATAATGGTTTTTCATTACCTTCTGGTTCTTGAGCAACATCTTTTCGAATAAACTTTTGTCTATCAGTTGGCTTTGCTAAACTGGATTCATTAATATTTATATTAATGGGTTTTATAGTAGGAGAATAAATAGTAGTAGGAGAATTGTATATACGGTCCGTACCCCCCTCCCCCCCTACGGACCGTACCCCCCCTACTTTTATGTCAACTAAGGTATCCACTTTGACCGTAAAGAAATATTTTTTGTACTCAGGATTGTATTCATAAGCGGAAATTAAACCCATTTTCTGTAGCAATTCTCTTCCACCTTGAAGACTTCTCACAGACAACCCTGTAATTTCCATTGTCCAATTTTTTGTGCAATATATTGTATGTGTATCTTGTTTTAATGCCAAATCATAGTAAAAACTGTACAATATATAAGCATCTTTCCAATACTTTTCCTGATCCTTCCCCTGTTTAAAAAAATCGTATAAGGTAGAACCAAAGATTGCTAATGGTTGCGATTTAGATTCCATAACCATTGCATTTCTCCTAATAAAATTTAAGGGTATCCAGTACACTTACTACGTGATCCAATTCTTCTTTATTAATTTTAAAAATGGTACAAAGTATTTCATCGTTCCATGCTACACGTTTAAATTTCCATGATCGACATTGTAAATATATTACCAGTGCTGTTAATGCTAATTCATCTCCTTCTTGGTACATTTGCACTAATGCATCAACGGATTCCTGTGGAACCATAATAGGAATAGCCCATGGATTACTAATTCCTATCATAACTTCTTCTTTTTCCAGTTCTTCTGGAACTTCCTTTCTGATTAATTTTGCCATTTCAATCTCCTTAAATAAAAATAGCCACAATGAGAAGTACCGGTATAGGCGAACCGGTACTTCCCACGTGGCTATGGGGTCGCAACATGATTTGCCTATTTTAAATATCCAGTTTATCCTACAAATTTATCCAGTTTTATTAAGAAGTGACCAGCTTCCTAACATCCTACCTACCTGAAAAGCATACAAACAAAGGAAACACATTGCAAGAAAAATTTCTCATAATTTTTCTAAGAATTTCATCTGCTTCTTCCACTGTCTTTGTTGATTGGTTTGTTTTCTACCATCGCCAACTTTGCATAAAAGTAGCAGGAAAATGCCAACTAAAAATATAGTTAAGATCATTTACCCCTCAATCAAAGGCACACAGAACGGTGTGCCATTCCGCATACGTTAGCCGGCAATTTACCGTTCTGATTAGTTCAATAGTTCTCCGATTAATATGGAGCTTGTCTCTGTCAAATGACAATCCCCTCCATTGCCACAGCATCATAGATAGTGTCATAGATTGTACCCACTATCTAATAAGAATTGAACCACTTCATTCCAAGGAACAATACACTTGTGGTAACTGTTTACTGTACCACCACATATACAAAGTTCCCTAGATAGCTTTTGTCTGGGTTTTACCATATCCTCAACGTAGTAAGATTCATAACCAGTAGGCCCACCAATAAATTTCAATATAGGTTTACCACCCCTGTCCTCTATAACCATTTCTATTTCCTTTTCATAGGTTCGGTAATTATATTCAAAATACTTTTTACCGTCCCATTTAGCAGTTTCTGCTGTGAATATAGCTTTTATTTCCCTATTCATCGAACGACCTCCTAAATTTTTCCATATCCCCTTTGAACTTCTCGCATAGAAACCACCCTATTGCCATTCCTATATTAAGTCCAATTAAAAACCAGAATATAATAGTCATTTTACTCTACCTCTTCTATTGGTTCTGCTACTTCTGCTGGAATCTCATTGCATACAACCATTGCATACAACCATTGCATTCAACTTGGCATTAGCAATATACTCTACATCCGTTCCGTCTGAACATTTATGGTGAAACCGATACTTCTGTACTGTACTTTTTTCTGGTTCTTTTATAAGAAAATCGTTCTGCCAGCATACCAAATAAAAAGGACACTCCGACTATAATTAGGAACACTGATATTCCCCAGTAATTAGTGTCCTCTTTTAATGTACCAAAATGTTTCATTATACCTCCCCAATAAGTTGATATTTCACTTTTAACGCCTCATCCTGTTCCATTACACCAGGATCATCCTCTTCGATGAAAGCCACTCTTACTACAGGAACAACAGCAGCCAGTGCATGTGCCAATTCTTTTGCTCTCTTCTCTGCACCACGGTCAAATAATACCGTAGCCTCTTCAATATCTTTTTCCGCTAAACTACGTATCTGATGGTGGGTAAATACAATTCCAAGAAATGCTCCTACCTTTGCCCCAAATCTCCATACATCCGTCACTCCTTCCACAATTATAATCTTTCCTTTCAGGGTATCATAATTGTAAATGCAACTTCTGGGCTCACGGATAGATGCCACTACCGGAGAGTTCATATACTTTGGGTCTTTTTCACCGGTGTAATCCCTAGCAACGTAGCACTGCATTTGCCGATTCATATATACTGGGCACAGTATCCGTTCTGAAAAGTCCCACTCCCTGTCTTCAATGTATAACGTGGAATACTGATCAGTGCAACGGATCTTGTACTGTTGAACCAGAAAGTCTGGATTGTACTTCCTACCGATAAGGTATTGTTTAGCTGATTTTGATAACTTTTCTCGTATACCGTCAGGTAAAATAACTTGTTGTCCTGGTTTATCTGATTCTGGAATCCAATCCACTATATCAGAACTGTGTTTATACAGTATCTGGTAAGCTTCTTTCCAACCTACTTCCGCAACATTGGCTATGATACTGACAGCATTTCCACCGTCACCACATAACCAACAACTACCACTATTAGAAGAAAGCTTTACACCGAAATGAAACCCGCCACCAGAACAGAAAGGACAGGTTTCAATGCCTATCCAACCATTTGCAATGTTCTTCCCTGACGTTCTATACGAAATACCATACTCATCCAAAAATCCAATAATGTTAAAACTACTATAGTCTGTCTTGGTTTTCTTTTGCATAAAGCTTTTTCCGTAACGGTTCCTTTATGTAGTGACTGTCATCCTTCTCCAGAATTGGCTTCCAACCTTGCCCCTCATAAATCTCCCATCGAATAACACTTTGTCTATGCAAAATGTGGGCTCCTTGTGGTGGCTTCAATATGTTCCTGGGAATATTAGCAATATCCATAAACTCAATAATCTTTACTGTATTCTTATTCTCTGTTTTCCGCAAACCTCTACCAATTTTCTGTAAGGTTTCTCTTTCAGAAATACCACCAGCTGCATTGATTACCATAGACAGGGAAGGAATATCAACCCCCTCTACCCAAGCAATCGTTGCAATAACACAACCAATATCACCGTTCTTTAATTCCTCTTTAATGATTGACCGCTGTTCCTTGGAAACTGATCCTTGGACAATCTCAACAGGCATGTCCATAAACTCCATAATAGCATGTATGTGGGCTATTCTGCTGACAAGGATTAAAACAGTACCATCATTTTTCACTTCCCGTTCAGCTTCAAAGGCAATCTTGGCATTTCTTGTCCAGTTATTCACTATACCATCAGTGTAGATTTTACTGTAGGAAGTGTCTTTACGAATGTTCCTAACCGTTTCAGGTACAGGCACTATCCGAAATGTAATTTCAGGAGTAGCAAGGAATCCAAGGTCTTGTCCTTCCGCCATTGTAAGCTCACCAATTACAGGACCAATTAATCCTTCCAGAGCAAATTTAGCTTCCACTCTATCAGATAAAGTTGCAGTGAATGCAAACCGCCAAGGACATTTAGTGTATGTCAGGGCATCATAGTACCATCCTTTATATGGATTACCAACATGGTGTCCTTCATCAACTATTACCACATCCCAATGGGTTTTCCAGTTCTTAGCAACCTTTGCGTAACTCTGTACAGTAGAAACCGTTATTCTGTGCATTGGTTTCCCTCTAGAATATATACCAATACCATCAAATCCACATTCCTTTAACCCATCGTATAACTGTTTAACAAGATCAAGGGAGTGAACCAATAGCAGAACATTTTCTTTTGGAAAACAAGATATGACACCATAGAGAATGATACTCTTTCCGCTGCCGGTCGGTGCTATAATCACACCGTATCCACGTTCAATAGTTACGTTGATAAGGTTCAGTTGATACTCACGGAATTGGATTGTTTCTAGGTGGGGACTATTGAATCGCAGTTCGGGTATGTCTGATTCATATTCGTACTCGATAGCATTTTTATGGAGGTAGGCAATGCATCGGTCAACTAGCCCCGAAAGGAAATAGTAATCACCAACATTCCGTCCTTCAATCAAGTACCGTTTAAATACCTTACGTCTTTTGCCAAACTGTTTCTTCTCCCAAATCTCATCTTCGTATGAAAGGAGGTTCCGTAAAGTGTCTGCCGCTTTTCTATTACACCAAGTGAATATAGGATCATAGGTGTGTAATTTACAGATATCCGCCATGGTACAACTCCCTCTTAATGAGGTTGAGAATCTGTTCCGGAACGTCTTGATATTCCAGTAATACTCCATTTACTTCTGATTCAATAACTCTATTAAAAATTCCATTATTTTCTGCATCAATAAAAAGTCCCTGTTTATACGGTGGGATACCAGGTAGCATAGGGAAAACTACAACGTATCGGTACTTACCAAGTCTTTTGTAATAAACTCTTGAATGGCGTTTAACCAATAACTTCACTCGTTCATCTTCTGAGGGAATAACTTTCTTCTGTAATCTGCTCATATTGGATTCTCACGGAGATTGCATCGAGATTTTGTTTTCTGCCTATCATGCTTACCTGCCTATTGACTGACAGGGAAACAAAATCCCGATAGGTTCCAACTATTGCATTTTCATGACCATGACCTTGACCCTGACCTTGACCATGACCATGACCCTGACCATGACCATGACCTTGACCCTGACCCTGACCTTGACCCTGCCCATGACCCTGCCCATGACCATGACCCTGACCCTGACCTTGACCTTGACCTTGACCTTGACCTTGACCTTGACCCTGACCCTGACCTTGACCTTGACCTTGACCTTGACCTTGACCAGTCAAATCCAGTCCGTAAAACTGCTGTATTCATTTTTGGTTCCTGGGAGATTTTTTAATCTTTACCGCATCAATAATAGATCCACGTCCAATTATTACTTTACCATCTGGAAATGGTTCCACTTCATTGAATTCACATTTTTTAATAGCATCCGAAAATCTTCCAGTATCTGCAATCCATGCAGCATCTTCCAATACAATTTCTTGATCAGTTACTTTAACCACTTTACCAGTATCAATCATAGTCACTGTTCTGATCAAGTATACTTCATCCAGTTCCCATGCAGAATTATCACACTGTTTTGATCCAAACATACAAGCTAACTGTTTAATTTCACCAATTGTCAAATTGTCAATACCCATTTTATTCTCCATTTAATTAAGGATTGTGCTGTTTATAGAACTAAATAGTCCCATTTGATGAACTTGTTTAAATCCGGTAACCTGTTACGAGCATTACCAACTGTTTGTTTACATCTATAGCAAGACTGCACAATCTTGTGCCATACAAAGTTTTTCTTACAGTCACATGTCCAGTAATTAGCGGTTACGGCACTGCATTCCAATTCTCCCAACTTCTTACCAGTGGGCATGATACTGTAATTATTTGCCATGATAGCAGAAAGTGGAATCAATCTGTCTTCTGCAAAAGCCATAGGAAAAATGTAATTGAAACTGTTATCCACACTGTGAACAAGAAACAGATCAATTCCACGATACACCTTCTCCACTAGATCAGCATATGTCATACCATCAGTTTCAAATATCTGTTTGAATGAAGTACCGTTCTGATCTACTGGTATCCATACTCCTACTTTTTCCGTCATTTTATCCCTATTGCCATCGTGGAATTTCATATACTAATGGAAACCCATACTCTTTTACCATCCCATTAGCGTCAAATAGACCGGGGTGTTTCTGTCGTGCGTGGTGGATTGTCCTTGTGACAGCTTCGTCCATAGACTTAGCCCCACGCACGATAAAACCATCCTCCTGTCCTGCCGACAAAAAGATTTCATAAATCATTTTATCAAGTCCTTTCCGACTTTATTCATAGCCATTGCAATGTCCCTTTCCAGGTCATTACGCCTCTGGTCTCCCCTAATTTCGTGTTTCGTGAACTGGGTAGCCGCGCTGTTCACATCCCACAGTGTACGATTCTCC
>Ga0209318_1002135_pt1 | contig 10361 bp, 15 predicted proteins | sample RifGroE1_FD_183999 | JGI IMG/M metagenome (GOLD analysis project Ga0209318, IMG submission 183999) | Groundwater microbial communities from Rifle, Colorado, USA - Groundwater E1 (SPAdes) (version 2) | ecosystem: Environmental > Aquatic > Deep subsurface > Groundwater | place: Rifle, Colorado...
CTCCTTAAATGATATATTCCAATATAATGTAGTTTATCACTTATTGTAGACCTTTGCAAGTATACGATTGTATGTAAATATATCTACAGTTGTAAGTATATATACTTGTCTACAATTGTAGGTTTGTAGATGTAGACAAGTATATACATCTATTAAGGCAAATCATAATCTAAGGACTTAGGGTTATTCTTTTACCATTTATTACATTAATAAAAGTGTAATATTGTACAATCCCTACTCAATATAGATTAAACATATCAACATTAATCACAATCTATCAAAGGAGGATGCAACATTGATTACCGATAAACTCAATAAATCAGAGATTAAAGTTCTTCAAGTTCTTCAAGAATCAAATATCACTAATGATATGAATGCTATGAAAATATCAACGTTGTCAGAAAAAACTGGATTGAGTTATTTTATCGTTAGAAATATTATCAAATCGTTTTATATTGCTAACATTTGTAAAAAAGGGAGAAGAGAGGGGAATGGGGAGACGTATTATTTAAGTGAATTATATCAAGAAATTAAGGGAGGAATTTTAAATGAGTAAACTATATACAATCCTAAAACCAAGCAATTCTCTCTATAAGAAAGCACAAAAACGACTCCAAACTGTAACTTTTAATTGTGAAATATGTGCAATTAAATATCCTACGTTTACCGGAAAATCTATTATCACAAAAGATACTGATTCTGAACTTATTCATGTTTTAAATTATTGTCCGACATGTGATCAGAGATTTGCCATTAGAGTTAATTTGAAGGAGAATGTTGTTTCTTTAAAATCTCCAGATTGGGATGGTAAGGATGAAGATAGGATTTATCCGAGGAGAAGAATTGATTAAGGGAGGATGATATTTTATGATTTTTACAGTTAAAGTTGTTCAAGAAGTTCTAATGATAATATCTTTATGCTATGTTACTAAAACAGGGTTTCATTTCATGTTATCAAAATCAGAAAACCAAAAGACATTGAAGTGGCTTGCAAAGAGAATGGGATGTGTTTACGCATTTTATAGAGTTGGTATGGTTATTACTAGTATTTTAGGGAGAATTAAATTTTAGGAGGATGAGATTTATGAAAAAATTAATTTCAAGTGTAATCAATAAAAACATGAATATGGTTAAAGTTGTTTTGATTTCATTAGGTAATATATCTATTCTTAACTTTGGAGATACTTTTCGACATTCTGATAATGTTTATGCAATAAATTTAGGTTATGGAATTTCTTTGATTGGAGTAATATTTACAGGATATTTTATTTATAAAGCGACTCCTATTATGGTCAAAGAATTTAAATTAAGATGGAAAACTAGATAAAATTGCAAAAAATAATCCCCAATAAGGGGATTTGGTGAAAGGATAGACTCTAGCTAGATTTCATCCTCCATGAAATGCTTCATGTTCAATGAATATGCGTGGGTTGTTTGAATTATGCCAGTACATGATTAAAATAATCCACTGCCAATATTTACAATCTGTACTAAACTATATCCAAAACCAACTAGACCTGTAAAAATTAATCCTGCTCCTAAAATCATATTAATTGCCTCCTTCAAATTTTGATTTATTTTTTACTTAGTGAATTTAAATTATTGCGTTGAACTTTGATGATTGTAGTTTGCCCATGTAGAAAGAGTTTATACATGAAAGGAAGATTAATTTATGAAAATTTTAGAGACTTTGTTGAATATTGTGAGTTATGCTATTTTAGCAATGTTCAGTGTTACTGTTGCAAAAATTGGAATGAAATTTTGTGGAATTAGAATTTTTGGCGATAAAAACTAGTGTCACAAAGGAGGAAAATCATATGCTAGTAGAACCTTTTAGACAAAGCATTCTGCCTATTTTAACTCAGATTGGCATGGTGATGGTGATCTATTCTGTCACAATTTTGGGCTACAACCAAATAAGGCGACCTGATATGGCTCAAATGATTGAAAAATTAAGAGGATTATTATTCGGATTTCTTCTGGTCAAATGTAGTTATTTAGCTGTAATGTTTATCAATAATACTGTAGACAAAATCGTATTAAAATGAGGTGATATTAATGGCAGGAAGTGCTTTAAAAGATTTCTTTATTCCAAATCCTAATTTTAATTCCACTCCAGAAGAAAATTTTATTGAACGTGGAATATCAAATGGAATTGAAAAAGGCATAGGGAAGGTTGGCGACAATCTTCTCCATGCAGGTCAAGTTAAAACAAGATCATTTGCTGAAAACCTTCCTGAACTTGTAACATTGGCATTGATTTCTTATCTTATATATTTAGGCTATATGTCATTTATAAAAAATGGAAACAGTGTAGAAGTTGAAGCGTTATTTAAAAAAATATATCCTGCGTTTATGTTATATATCATTTTTAAACTATTTTTTAGAGTAGTATTAAAAATTTAAGGAGGAATCATTATGGAACAAAAATCATTAATTAATTTTAGGAAAAGGGAAATTATCACAAGACTTAAAAAGGAAACTTTTGATTACAAGGTGTTTGAAGTTACTCCTAGTAGATTTATAGAAAGTGGAAAATCAATTGAATCTATTCTTGATACAATTCATGCAATTAGTGAAGGTAAAATTAAATATGATTACTTAAACAAAAATATTATTGTCAATCAATCTAGTCCAGTTTATTATGAGATTTTATTTGAAGGGAAAAATATTAAGTTCAATTATGTTATTCCCGACAAGTATACTGGGGTATTAGTTAATAAAATTGATAAAGTATTTAGAGTTGCAGCAGTTAAAGAAATTGAAGATTATTTTCATCAATTTGTTAATAAATATTATTGTATATTTTCACAGAAAAAACACTTTATGTTCTCTTTGAACTCAAATTATACAGATAATACAGGATTATTGGATAATTTATTATCAGTTATTAATTCTGTATTGCCAGAAGATAAAGTTCTATTGCAATTAGGTGTATTACCATTACATGAAAAATGGAAGGAAGATTGGGGTAAAGCAAATATTAAACATAAAAGTGGAGAAGAATTGCAAGTTCATCCTAGTACAATTATTGCATTTGCAGAGAAATTAATCGGAAGTGTTGAAGGATTTTTAGATTTATTAGATGTGGCAATTGGAGTTGATAAGAAAGAGAAAGAAGCATATTCAAGAAAAACAAAACAAATTGAAAAATGGGGAGCAAATGTTTACAGGAATGCTCATGCAAATAATCAGAAAGTTACGTTTAACGGATTTGAGACTCAAATTAGAGTTTATTGCACAAGTGAAGAAAGAACTAGATATTATCAGAAGATATTTTCTGGTGTATTTAAAATATTAGACGCAGATCAAGAGATTGAATTTGTTGATGTTGGGAAGCAAAAAATGAGCAAAAGAGAATTTGTTGAGAGATTGACTGGTAAGAATATTTTTTGTACAAAGGAATTAGTGAGTTTTCTAAAGTTACCAGATAGAAGGATGCAGATAGATTTTAGGAGTGCAATGAAAGGGACTATACAGAATACCGAGAATAAGATACCTAAAGAACTTAGAGAAGGAGGTAAAATTAAAATCGGAGATGCTAGTTTAAAAGGGGTTAAAATTCCAACATATTTTCCAACTGAATATTCTATGAATGCAATTGTGAAGGTTATTGTGGCCCCAGTTAGAGCAGGTAAGACCGAAAAAACTAAACATTTTATTCTTGAAGCAATTAAAGCAGGAGATAGTGTTATTTGTATAGATACAATTAAGAATTGTGAAATTGTAGAAGATGTTAGAGACCATATGCCAGAAGAGTTTAAGGACAAGTTGGTTATATTGGATTACAGTAATATTAGACAAAGACTTCCATTGGATTTTAATGAATTACTCAATGTTGAAACAAAAGACCATATTGACGAAATGATGTTAGCTAGTCATTTAACTTCTTCCCTTTGTGGATTTATTAATGCAGTTTCTGGATTTGATTCAGAAGGAGAACTTAAACCAAGGATGAAAAGATTCCTAAGTATAGCAGGAAAGATTGTTTTATCCCAAAAAGGAAGCACTCTTAAAGATGTTTTTGATGTTTTACAAGAATGTGATATTAGAGAAAAATTTATCAAATCATCTGGATTGTCAGAAAACAATAGTATGATTCAACAATTAAGATTGTTAGATGATGGGAAAGGGGGAACAAATTATTCTATGGTATCTGGTATCCTAGATAGAGCAAGTGCAATTATGAACGACTATATTTCAGAAACACTTCTTTCTACCCCTTCTAATCCAGAAATTAACTTTACTAAATTTGCTAATGAAGGAAAATGTGTACTTATTAAAATGAGCGATAGTATATTTGATTTAGAAGTATTAAAACCGTTGGTGACGTTCATGTATTTTAAAATTTGGCTTGCTCTTGCCACAGCTAGGTCTAAAACTAAAAATCCAAGAATGTGTCATGTTATATTAGATGAAATACACAGACTACCAGAAGTTGCTAGTTTCTTATCATCAAAGGCAAAGGAGTCGCCAAAATTTGGATTGAGTTATGTTATTACATCCCATTATTTACCAGATATGAAGAAACTTTTGCCTAATTTAAAATCGGCACAAGCGAATTTTATGTTTCTTGGTGGAGCAAGTAAAGAAAACTTTAAGTTATTAGAAACTGAATTGATGCAAGGTAATATATCCATTGAAGAAGCAATGGAAACCAAACCTTTTCACGCTCTCAATATTATAAATTTTAATAGAGAATATGCGATATTTACAACCAAGTCATATCCTGAGTGGAAGAAATGTGGATGGTTAAAAAAAGTTGATAGAAGTTATTTAGACTTAGAGCATTCAAATAAATATGGAGTACCATTTGAAGGTTAGGTGATTATTATGGCAATTCAGGACTACAAAATCACATCTAAGTTCCATGAAATTGATTCTATGCACCCAGTAAACGGTCATACAGGCACAGACTATGCTCTGCCACAGAACACGCCTCTAGAGGCAATTTCAGATGGAATTATTACAGGAGTGTCAACCAATGAAATGCTAGGCAACAACATACGTTACAAGACTTCTAGTGGCGAAGTAATTGTCTATGGACATTTATCATCATTCAAAGCAAAGGTAGGAGATATAATCCATAAAGGTGATATCATTGGAATGTCTGGCGGTGATCCTAAAATACAACCATCTGGAAGGTCGAACGGAAGTCACTTGCATCTTAGCGTTTATGGTACAGATGGAATTCTTGTCGATCCATCTCCTTATGTTTTAGGACAAGTGCAAACAAATAACTCTAGTCCATTTTTATTCCCAGTAATGTTGATATTATTATTTATTATACTATGGAAATTTAGACGAGTATTTGCTTATGGACTAGCAATATGCACAATATTGTTAATCATATTTGTTGTTTCATAAAGGATGAAAGGAGTGAATATTAATGGATGAAACTTCCAAAACATTTATTGAACAAGCAATTAATTTTCTTCAATTAGCTACAGATAAGCATGGTAAAATATCACGAAATAAGGTGGAGATTATAAAGAATATAATTGAGGAACTAGAAGATGTTTTGTATGGGATGGAGTGAAGTGATTCACTCTTTTCTTTTTGAGATTTTTTAATAAAATTTATGAAAACTGTGCTAAAATATTTGCAAAATCATAAAATATCATATAATATGTGTGAAAGGGTTGGTTTGAGATGATTTTTAAATTTGATAAAGGTGGAAATATGGAAAATATAGGTGTGGAAGGAGATATACAGGATATGGCTAAGAAGAAGGATAAGGATAGGTTTGCTCAGATGGATAGTGGTGTTGTTAATGCGGTAAAGGAAGAGGTTTTTGGGATGGTTGATAATCATGCAGATGAGGATGCAGAAATGATTCAGGAGATGGAAAAAATCACTAGAGAAGAAACTGCTGTTGGATATGAGAGCGCGAATAATTTTGAAGAGAATAGTAGAAGTGGAGACGTTATTAATTTGGGTGATAAATCTATGCCAACATTTGGGAGTTTGAGTGAGAAGATGAAGAATGAAGAATCAGGTGGAGATGATAAAGAGGAAAAATTTAATACTGAAGATAAGGAAGTACAAAATGACAAGGATGAATTAAAAAGAAAAAGAGAAGCGAGTAAGCTCAGGAAACAAATGAAGGACAGATTGGATAAATTAAATAGTGCTTTAGATAAATCTTGGGAGTTTGAGAATGTACAGGTTGTCTTGAGAGATGGTAAGCCATATAAGTACACGGTATCCCTATCTTGTATGCAGTTGGCAGAGGGATATATTTCTAAAACCCTAATTTACGATCCTAGCGTCCAAAGGGGAAGCCGTACCAACAAAAAAGGCGAAGAAGTACCTATACTATTTTTGAAGCACTGTCGAGATATTCAAACTTCTATTTTAGATGGCTCAATCCACGGTGGAAATTTAAGCCTTAATTTTCCATTAGATAGCAATGCTAAACTTTTTTATGACAGTGAGAATATGACTTTAAGTGGAGATTCCCCCTTAATTATAAATGATGGTTTTCACCGCATTTATGCAAGCTATTTATGGTATAAAGAATTTATTAAACCTAATAGCACTTGTAAAAGTCCTGAAACATTTTATTTTCCTACCAATATTGAAAATCTTAGCAAACAAGCCAGTTGCGATTTGTTCAAAGAATACGCAGTTATGGGGAAAAGTATTAGTAAGAACAGGATTTCTGTTCACAATGTATTTGATAAGAATTATGAAATCACGCAGAGGATAGTTAAAGAATCTCAACTTCGCGGGCGTGTGGAAATGATTTCCAACTCGATTAAAAAATCCAGCCCTTGTATTTTTACCTATGGTACAATATTAAATGGAGTTTCTGAATTTAATGCTATCACTACCACTAAGGGGAAAGAAGAAGAAGTTGGGAATTTTATCATTGAATTTTTTAATCAATTAATAGAATTATTCCCTAATTTAATGGGTAATGTAGATCAAGAAACGAGAGCGATAGAAAAACAAAAGAGTTTTGCTTTAGAAAAAATGTTCCAAAATTCTTATTTTGTGTTAGCTAGTCAACTTCAAGGTAGAGATGATTGGAAGAGTAGATTGGCTAAATTGACACAAAACAATTTCTTGTCAAGAAGTAATCCAATGTGGGGGTTTTGTCTTAGAGAAGGTGAAAAAATAGTGAATTCTTCAAAGGTGCAAAAAACAATTACTGAGAAAATTATTGATTATGTGATGGCGAACTAAAACGGTAAAAATAGAGGTAACACAAATTAATGTGTTACCTCTATTATCTATTAAATATCTATATTTCTCAACGATCTTAATTCTCCAAAATCATAATCTATTTTCCATTTACTAGTATAAACTTCATTAGTATCAATATCAAAAACAACTCTATGAAAATCATAATCATTAAATAATACTTTTGCATATTCTAACATTTCTAACAATACTTCATCAGAAGGTAAATAATCCTTTAAAGATATAATTCTCATTTCCCTCAGACCACTTTTAATTAATCCATAAGAACGTCTTTTTTCTCTTTCTTTAAAATTATGCTCACTGATTTGTCCATGCACAACCCCTAATCTGTGACCACTACAATCTATTTCTATGTAAATATTTTCATCTAATAATCCTATATCAACAAAACATTTTTCATTTGCATAATAATTTAATTCACCATTATATAAATTATTTATATATCGTTGTTGTTTAGAACTTGCTACTTTACCACTTTTATACACAGAATCTCTTTGTTTTTGTCTTATTTCTTCATTTTGCATTGGGTATTCTACACCGTATTTTTCTAAATTTGTTTGCCGAGACATCTCTCTAATTTCCGAAGATTGAAAAGCATACTCTACGCCATGATTTTTCAACATTGTCTGTTTAGCCCTATCTTTAATTTCAGGCACTTGCATATAATATTCAACACCATATTTATCAATTACATGTTGTTTATTTTTTATTTTAAATTCTTCTGATCCAAAAATATTCTCAACACCATATTTATTTAAATTAGTTTCAGCAATTTTTCTGCGTATCTCATCTGATTGTACATGCCACTCAACACCATATTTTTTCATATTAGATTTTTTGGTTCTATTTTGTATTTCCTCTGATTGCATTAGATATGGAGTACCATATTTTTCAGTATTGGTATTCAAAACTTTTTCTTGTATTTCTTTTGTTTTCATGGGATGGTCAACGCCATATTTCTCCATATTTGTTTTAACTTTTTTATCCTGAGTTGATTGCAAGAAATTTGTGCTTTCTACTCCATAATTTATTAAATTACTTTCTTTATTCTTTTTAGAAATACATAGTTTACAGCAATCTTTCTTAATTACACCTTTATTTTTGCGAATATTATAATCCTTATATAATGGAAACATGTGAGTTTCAATACCTTCTTCTAAGCAATAATCACAGATAACATCTATCATAACTTCACTATTTGGCAATAAATCTTCAACCTTTATTATGATTTTTGTTCCTCTTAATACTACTAATTTCCCTTGACTTCCTATTGATCTGGGTATTTCGTAACCTAACTTTTCTAAATGTTTTGTATTATTACCAGTCAACCCAACCTCAACCTCTTTTGTTATTAACATAATAATTTATCCCCTTTCCTTAATAAGAGCTACAATTGGAATAAGACACCCAAACTCTAAGGAAAGCTCAAGCGTCTCGTTTTACCTTTGACATGCTTCAAATCACATCAAAGAACCAAATATTAAATTCAATTTCACTTAAAACCCCAAACAAAACAAAAAGAGCCTCAACAGCTCTTCAAAAACTAAAAATATTCAATTATAACTAATTTACCTCCAAAATCATCCAATTACCAACAATTCCCACCTCTACAACCCTTGCTACAAGCCATTTCACAACCCACTATTTCAAACAAAATAAAAACATAATTTTATAGGATTTGTTTATTTATGTAATATAATAATTAATTATTTTTTAATTTATAAACAAAAAATAGAAAAGTAATCCTACTTTTCTTCAAAACTTATATCCCTTATACTCATCCCTAAGATTACCAAATTCATCATAAAAATCCCCACTAAACCCTTCAACCTCATGCCAAGGACCATAAGTCCCAAACTTATTCATCATAGCAATAACTTCACCAAAACTATATTCTTTAACAATCTTTGGAGAAAACAAAGCATTATACACAACAATAGGAAAATCTTTCTCATGTACTGCATCTCTAACAATATCGTCTTTAATACACCATGCATGATCAATCGTTTGATTCGGGGGGATATAAATTAGTAATATATCCATGAACTAATTTCCAATCATGATGTCTTAATACAAACTGCAAACTTAATTCATAACATTTGCCAATTTTATTAGGATTAATTGCCATTATTATCACCCTTTTTTTGATTATATTATTATGATTAGTTATAGTTATTATAATGGACAAGCAATCATATGTCAAAGGAGAAAGAATAGGGAAAAATAGAGGGAATCCTACAACCAGTAAGACTCCCTCTGAGGATGAAAGAAAGAGTGTATAAATGAAAAATGAAAATTAATCACTTATGTTTGTTATGATATATTATTTTAGGGTTTATGTAGATGGTAGATTTAAATTTTTATTTATTACTATCCCAACAAATCATAAAAATCATCATCACTTATATCTTCTTGCATTTGCTGAATAATTCTTTTAACTTCATAAGGTATTTGATCATCATTAGCAACTTCACATTCTAATTTTGCTTGATATTCTTCATCAGTTAATTTATTATTGTCACATTCATTATCGTCTACATCAAACCAATCTTCGAATATATCAGGTTTAGATTCAATATCTACCTTCACAACTTTATCTTCAACAATCAATTTCCTCTTATTGTTCTGTAATCCTCTACCCTTAATCTCTGCTGATGTACGATTATCAATAATATCAAACACATCTGTCTTTTTCTTAACAACATAATCTACAAACTTTTGATGCTCATTCTCTTTATAATTAATTATTACCCATTTATAATCTTCATATTTAATACCTTCTGCTAAATCTTCTCCATCCATCAAACCTAATGAGTCCTCTAAATCATAATACTTATCTGAAATATCAATATTCTTACCTTCAAATATATGAGATAATAATTCATTAGGATTAGCATCTAGTATTGACATGATTTTATATTTCTCTTCATCAGGTTTTGTTGATGCTAATATTTCACTTTTTCTAACAATATCTTCTGCTGTTACAGTTCCTAAATTTTCTTTCTTGATAATTGAACCTAATTCACCATTAAGTTTACGATTATTATTCTCATATTCCCTAGTGCCTTTGAATACTCTATTTTGATTTGTATCTAATTTCTTCCAGTATTTAATGCCTTCTTTAAGATTATGAGTAGATTCATCTTCATTGG
>Ga0209318_1002139_pt1 | contig 10330 bp, 6 predicted proteins | sample RifGroE1_FD_183999 | JGI IMG/M metagenome (GOLD analysis project Ga0209318, IMG submission 183999) | Groundwater microbial communities from Rifle, Colorado, USA - Groundwater E1 (SPAdes) (version 2) | ecosystem: Environmental > Aquatic > Deep subsurface > Groundwater | place: Rifle, Colorado...
ATAGATACGCTTTAATAATGGAGTAACGTATGGCCCCGGCATTACCATTAATAGCATTGGCGACTACTGCAATAGGCACGGGAATTTCCGTGGTTGGCAGTATGATGCAAGGGAAGCGTGAAGCGGAAGCAGCGAAGGCGCAAGCAAAGCTGTCCTCGTTCCAGGCTGATGCCGAAATAAAGCGTGGCGACAGAGAAGAAGAAGTTATGAGACAGGAAGCCGCAAGGCTTGTGGGACAGCAAAGGGCAGCCTATGCAGCCGCCGGAGTTAGATTGACAGGCTCACCGCTCCTGGTAATGGCACAGACAATCCAGGACAGCGAAAAAGACATTTCGCTACTGCAAGAAGAAACCGACGCACGTGCGCTTTCTTACAGAATGCAATCAAGGATTTTCGAGGATACCGCAACATCTGCAAAAACGTCCTCATATTTCAAGGCTGGCTCTACAATACTCACTGGAATAGGGTCTGGAATTTCAACGTGGAAAACAATGAAAGGTGATTGATGGCTAGAATACCTATATCGAAAAGGCAAAAAATTGGGCCAGGAGGTTCTGATTTCCCTGGAGGCAGCATGGATGCTATAAGACTTGCTGGCGACCCATTTGAGAATTTACAAAGGGCAGGCAATGCGCTAACTCAAACAGGGGCAATCTTGGGGCAATTTGCAGCAAAGCAAAAAGAAGCGCAGGATGTAATTGACAGGCAAACAGCCAATGCCGATGCCAGTGTAGCATTGGAAGAAATTTATATTAAGAACAAATCACAAATAAGTGACCCTTCTCTTTTCCAGTCCACAGTTGAAACAGAATCAAAAGAAGCATTAGGAAAGATAACCGGAAATTACAGTGGTAATGTGTCTAAGTTGTTGCAAGCCGACCATGCCGAAATGATGGCTAAGATGAAAGTAAGAGCAATGCAAGACTCACTGCGCAAGACTCACGATAATGGGCAGGCAATCCTTGCTCGCCAGGAAGAAATACTTACAAATCAGGCACTTATTGATTTTAGGGGTGGTTCTAATCCAAATGCCAGCAGGGATGCCATATCAAAATATAGTGTTTTTGTTGGTGAGCAATTAGGCAGTGGAGCTATAGGGCCGGAAGATGCCGAAATCAAAATGCAGAAATTCCGAGACGGTGTGACATGGGTAACGTTTCAACAGGCAGTATCCCTTAATCCTACAGAGATAGCGGGAAATATTGATAGTGCAATCAAAATATATGATTTGAGTCCGCAACAAGCAATAAAAGCAAGAGCGGTAGCTGAGAACTATAAAGGAGCGGAATACTCGAAATATGATAGTTTGCGTAGCGTTAATATGGAAAAGATAGTTTCCGAGGGTGTCGGCGTGCAGGGGTTCGAGGAAAAGGCTCAGGTGGTATTTGGTAAGGATTATAAGGGTGTGTCGGAAGAAATAGCATCTGCGAAGGCATTGTTTCCAATAGCACAGCAATTTAAAATATTGCCTGAGAATGAAATAAAAAAATTACTTGATACGCACAATCCCGCAAACAAGCCTGTGGGTGTCAACTTTGACGCTGACGTGAAAAGTTTTTCAGTGCTTCAGTCTTTGGCTGCTAAGGAAATTGCAGCAAGGAACAGGGACTCATGGGCCGCCGTAATAGACGATGTACCGCAAAACACCGACTACCAAATCGTGCTTGACGATGCACTTGCAAGGCAGCGCAACATGGGTATTGTAAGTCCTAAAGTTATGGGTGAGCCAGAGAGGGACAGGTTTGTTTCTGATTATGTCAACGCTGTTTCTGCTACAGACAGAATTGTAGCAATGTCTAAACTTCAAACTAGATATGGTAGGCATTACAATAAGGCTATGACTGAAATGGTTGCCAAAGGTCTTCCGGTGGAAGCTACGCTAATGACGGAAGTAAACCCGCAAACTGCATTGTGGTTGGGTGAAACCTCTGCTATGAAAATACCAAAGCTGAAAGAAATGTTAGGCGATGACAAAAATGGCAATAACATTATACGTGAAACAGTTAAGCAGTACAATGAGCAATTCGGCAAAACCATTATTCCATCAAATATTAAACAGTCCCAGGATTACGCAGAAGCGGTAACTAAACTTTCTTTGTTGTATGCTGCCAAAGGATATAAGAATCCATCGGAGAGGGCGGTGGGCGACCTGTACGGGCAATACAGCTACGCTGGCACTCTACGCATACCAATGGGATACGACAAGGCTAAAGTCACGTCTTTTGCCAGTTATATGATGAATGAAGGCATACAAAAAGATATTGACAAAATAGAAACTGGTGGTATAATGTCCGAGTTGTGGCTTTCCAGGTTGCAATCAAATGGAGAATGGTATGTTAATGAAAATGAGGACGGAATGGTTCTTTATATGGAAGGCGTTCCCGTAACAACCAAGTCGGGTTATGTGGTAGAGTTTCCGTTTTCTACAGCGCAATCTATAGAAAAAAAGCAAATCGGAATTGATATTGCTGGCTATCCGATAACACAGATAAGCACTGAGGTTAGGGTAAAATAATGGCAATTCCAACAAATGTTATAACACCAGAACCGCTTATTACATCCACGCAGGAAAGCCGGTACAGGTCTACGGGGTTAGAGCTTTTTGGTACTGGTGTCGGCGAAGGTTTGCAATACTCCACGCCTGGGGCTGTGGGTAGGCTGGCTTCCTGGTATGGTGCTGGCAATGACGAGAAGATAGACGAGGACACATGGAAAGCGTCCCCGCACCATAGGGAAGGTCTTGCCTATGACCCATCAATGACAATGGCACGTGCGGAAATATTAGCATACAGAAAAGACATAGAAACAAGGCGTGAGTTTGTTAAAGCGCACGCTGGCAGTTCCGGCTCTGCGATGGTTTTGGGATTTATGGGTAATATAGTCGGGAACATTCCCGACCCTATCAACTATATTCCCGTTCTGAACGTGGGTGCAAAAGCATGGATGATAAGTAAGGTTGGTCGTATTGCAGCCGCCGCCGCAAAAGGGGCAGCCGAAGCGACCGCCGGTTCAATGATAACACAACCACTTATTATGGCTGCCGAAAAGCAATCACAGGGTGATTACGACCTGACAATGGCAATGCAAAACGTGCTGGCTTCCACCGCATTTGGTGGATTGTTTGGAAGCGTGGCAGGACATATTGAAAAAATCAAAACAAGGACTCATGTTGATGGTGTGTCGGTGGGTGTTGACAACTTAACAAGTGGTAAAGCCGTTGATGTTGCACCTGTGATACGTAATGAATTAGATAGGATAAGACAAGAAAAAGTCTCATTACTTGACAATCTCAAGAAACAAAAAGCAGACATCGAGACAAAGCTTGGCACTGAACAGCCATTCGTGCGACACGAGGACGTATTGAATGCGATTAGACAAGATGTCGAGAGGGGCTATGCCGGGGCCCGCCTTCCGGTTAGGGATGAATTCGGAGTGATAACGGAATACAAAGGCATCGCCTCTGGATTCCCTGAATATTTCAGAGGTAAAGGATACCGCAAAGAAGAAGTTTTAAATATTATAGACAAGGCAATACAAGGCGAAAAATTAACCAAAAAACAAAATAATATATTATCTGATGTTGTGGAAGGAAAAACGAAAGAATTTGAAAGCGCAAGGCATGTCATCGAAACAGAGAGTGCCACAAAAGCCAGACCAAGCGAGATAATCCAGGATATAGGACTTGAGACTGGCGATAAGTTTAAAATTTACGGAGAATCATATATTGTTAAAGGCTTTGATGAGGAAAGTAATATTATACTTGGAATTGGTGAGACAGAAATAAAGCTTGACACATTAGATAAATTGCCATTACCAGATGAAGGCAGCATTATTAAGAAGATTACTCCTGAACTTGCGATAGTAAATAAGCAAATATCTGATTTAGAAACAGAACTACAAAAAGCACCTGTGGACTTTTCCACAAACGAAGAACCCTTTGTCGCACCGGAAGATGCTGTAATAAAAGAGAATGAATTGACAGGGCAGGCAGACATGACTGATGAAATTCCAGACCTGGAAGCACAGGTAAAGGAAATGGAATCGGAAGCCATGCTTATAGACGAGGATGTCAAAGCTATAGAAGATGTTAAGCAATTAGAAAAAGAAGCGGGCTTGTGGGGTAAGGCTTATAAGGTTGCCGTTGATTGTATATTAAGGGGTGAATAATGGGATGTAAAGAAAAATTACTAGAGCAATTCAAGGACTTAAGGCCTAGTGAAGTACAGGCAATTCTTGACGAGCTTGACATTAAACAGAAAAAATTGTATTTAAAGTCTGAGCGGGGAGAGTCTATACCTGAGCTTATGAGGGAAGCGGCGGTCGTTAAGGCTGAGGAAATGAGAATGGCGGCGTCAGACCAAAAAAGACGGACGCTTAAAAATATCATAGCAAAACGTGAGCGCATTAAAGCGATTGACACATTCGATAATGCTTACGATGGCATCGAGGCTTCTTTGGTGGGTAATCCCAGGAATGTGTTACATGCTCAGGAATCAGCCGATGCGCTGGGTAAATCAATCGAAGCAAAGACTTTGGGGGATTTGCACGTAGAACTCGAAAAAGACCATGAAGGTATTTTTAAATTGTTTAAGTCTGATAAATTTGACGATGATATTGGTCGTGAGCTTTTCGAGCCTGGCAGCACTAAAAATCCAGATGCGATGCACGTTGCAAGCGTATACGATAAATACAAAGAGATATTAAGAAAGTCTGCAAATGAAGCGGGTGCATCTATCAAGAAAATGACTGGACATATTATTGCGCAAACACACGATTCGGTCAAATTACAAAAAGCTGGAATAGATAAATGGATACGAGATGTTCTCCCACTGCTTAACACAGAAAGAACTTTTGGTGATGCAGACCCGTCTGAATTTCTTAGAACTGTATACGCAAACATTAAGACAGGAATACATGGGACAATAACAACCAGAGAACAAGCGGGAATTAAAACTGCCGCTTCTTTATCTAAATATCTTAGTAGAGAACGACAACTGCATTTTAAGAGTGCCGATGCTTTTCTGGCTTACAATAAACAGTACGGAATGATTCCGTCTGTAATACAAGGATTGGAATATGGGCTTAGTAGAATGTCTAAAGAAATCGGGCTTATGAAAATGTGGGGAGCTAATCCAGAAGCAAACCTTGAGAGCGTGATTGCCAGATACGCAAGGATAACAAGAAAGGGAGCGACAGTGCTTGACAAGTCAAAACAGACAGCACTCAAACGCCGATTTGAGGTAGTTAGCGGAATGGCGAATGTGCCTGAAAATCCAAGAATGGCTCGTATTTTTAGTTCTATCAGACATGCGAATTCTATGGCATTTTTGGGATTCTCACAGCTTACTTCAATTACTGATATTCCAACTGCCGCTGCAAATGCGAATTATCACGGGATAGGTTTGCTTAGTGCTTATGCTCAAATATTTGAAAGAATTTTCAAGGGTAGACCTAAAGGCGTAGAGCGTGATGTTACGATAAAACTACTTGGTGAGGCGTTTGATGGCATACGAGGTTCTGCCGCCGCCAGATTTACTGCGTTAGATAGTACGACAGGCAGGATGGCATCACTGGCAAATACATTTTTTAAATTAAATCGCTTGCAATGGTGGACAGACTTAATGAAAGAAGGCCACGCAATGATGCTGTCGTCACACCTTGCGGACAATATGAATGCCAACTGGAAAGATATGGATGTTGGTATCAGAAACGGATTGTTGCGTCATGGTATTACAGAAAGCAAGTGGGATATAATTAAACAATCAAAGACAATGCTTGCTAAAGGTCGTGAGTATATTACGCCGGATGCAATACGAGATATGCCAGACGAAATATTCCCAGGCACTATGTCTAAGGATAAGTTGAGAAAGTTCAAGGAAAGCCTTGAAGACAATCTGAGAGCGTTTTTTGTTACAGAAGTTAATTATGGTGTTATAACTCCTGGGGCCAGGGAAGCCGCAAAATTCACCGCCGCTGGTAAGGCTGGCACTATTTACGGAGAAACACTAAAAGCCTTTTTCCAGTTCAAAATGTTTCCAATGGCAATGGCCACAAGAATATTTCCACGTCTTAGGGAACAAGGCGTACCTGGTATTGCCCATTTTATAATTTCCATGACTGTATTTGGATATGCTTCCACACAACTTAAGGACTTAGCAAAAGGTAAAGGGCTTCGAGACCCACGTAAACCACAAACAATGATTGACGCTTTTCTTGCGGGCGGGGCACTCTCAATGTATGGAGATTTCATACTAAAAGATTACAATAGGTACGGCGGCGGATTGCTACAGACTATCGGTGGCCCAACTTTTGGACTTACGGAAGATTTATTGAAAATGGTTTCATTTGCAAGAGAGGGGAATCTTGATGCGGCTTCCGATAAGTTTATCAGGACAGTCACGCAGAGAACACCCTTTGTGAATTTGTTTTATACAAAGGCGGCATTAGATTATATTTTATTATATGGGGTGCAGGAATCTCTAAACCCAGGGTATTTAGAGCGTACCCAACGGAAGATGAAGGAAGAGTACGGACAGGAGTATCTGGCAAGACCCAGCGAATATGCGCTCGGCCTAAAATAGAAGGGGGAGAATATAAAAGATGGAAAAGTTATCGGACGAGGAAAGAAAGAAAAGGCAGTCGGCAAGCCAAAAGGCGTACCGAAACAAGAATAAGGAAAAACTGCGAGCAGACAACAAGGCGTACCGCAACGAGAATAAGGAAAAGGAGCAAGCACGCCAAAAGGCGTACCAAAGCAAGAACAGGGGAAAACGGTTAGTATACCAAAAGGCGTACTACAACAAGAATAAGGAGCGATTGCTATTGAAAGACAGAGACAGGGTGTTGCGGAGAAAATACCGTATAACAATGGCAGATTATCACGCCACGTACCAACAGCAAAAAGGAAGGTGCGCTATCTGTGGTACGCCAGGAGAATCATGCACTAATCCAGACGCAGAGAGATTGGCTATACTGCATGTCGATCATTGCCACGCTACGGGGAAAACCAGAGGGCTGCTTTGCAACCGCTGCAACTGGGCATTAGGAATTATCCGTGATAATGCAGAGGTCGCCGATAGAATGGCGGCATACATCAGGCAATATGCTTTGGGAGTAAAATAAATGGCATTACAAACGATTCATATTAGAAAAACTTACACTTCAACCGCAGGACAGACAATATTTGTTTATGATTTTTTAATACACAATGCAGCGCATCTTTCCGTTACGGTCAATGCAGTGCCGAAATTATTGACTACGGATTATACCGTTACAAATGTAAACGACCCTGACGGTGGAAATGTCATATTTAATGCGGGTTTGAATCTTAGTGATGTGGTAATAATAACCAGAATCGTACCTCTTACGCAAGAAACTGATTTTGTACCTAACGACCCATTACCAGCCGATACTCTGGAAGCAAGCCTTGATAAGCTTACTATGGCTTGCCAGCAGATACAAGATAGTGTTGTTGTTGGTGGCGGTGGCGGGGCAGCCGATGCGGTTGCTCAAGCTCTTGTGGCGCACGTAAACGATACCGCCGACACAGTGCATGGTGTTGGTACGAAAATAAGCAATCATAACGGACTAGATACCGGCGTGCATGGTGTTGGAGCGTCTACGGTAGAATCGGCTTCGGGAGCGCAAACAAAGGTTGATACTCATGGTGGGTTAACTACCGGCGTGCATGGAGTGGGTGCGTCTACGGTAGAGTCGGTGTCTGGGTCTCAGGCTAAGGTGGACAATCACAATGCGCTCTTTGATAGACATGGAGCTACGGATGCAAACACAACAGGACGCATAATAAGGCGTGACGGGGCCGGTAATGCTAAGGTTGCCGATGGAGTTGTTGCTTCTGATATTGCAACTAAAGGGCAAGTGGATACCGTGGGTGGCAATCTGACCGCCCACGCTGCATTAACTACCGGAGTGCATGGAGTAGGAGCATCTACGGTCGAGTCGGCATCGGGAGCGCAAGCTAAGGTTGACAATCACAATGGGTTAACTACCGGCGTGCATGGTGTTGGAGCAAGCACGGTAGAATCTATTGTGGGGTCTCAGTCTAAGGTAGATGCGCACAAAGACCTCACGACCGGCGTGCATGGAGCGGGAGCCTCTACATTGGAAACCATTGCTGGCTCTCAGGCAAAGGTAGATACACACAATGGACTTCTTGCCCCTCATGCGAGTGCGACTTCGATAGGCGGGAAAGCATTGCCGTCTGGGACTATCGAGGATACTGCCGGTTCGCAAGCTAAGGTTGATACACACGATGCGCTGGCTGCACCTCACCCTTCGGCCACGTCTATAGGTTTAAAGGGATTGCCTTCCGGCACAATCGTTGGGACTTCCGATGCTCAAAATCTTAACAATAAAACGTTGGCCGACAATTCAACCTTTTTTGCAGACGATGGAGATACCAGTAAAAAAATGCAATTTGAGTGTTCGGGGATTACCGCCGCTACCACTAGAACGCTTACCGTGCCTAACGAAAGCGGGACTCTTGTTCTGCAATCAAGACAGATCAATGGTGGCACTACCATATCCGGCGGTGGCGACTTATCTGCAAACAGGACTCTTGCGGTAGTAGACAATACCAACACACAAAAGGTCGAAGTATATAAAAGCAGTGTGGCTGTAGGTACGAGGAAAAGAATCAATCTGATTCCAGGTTCAAACGTCACGCTTACTGTTACTGACAATGCCGGTGCCGATAGGGTTGATGTACAGGTTGACTCATCGCCTGGAATTTCCTCTCAGGATTTATTTGGAAGTACGGGACAGGACTCGTTTACCGCAACCAATACTACGCTTACTCTTAGTGCCAATGCAGTAAAAGTGATGTCGGCGGCATACGATACCGTGCTGATAGGTAGCCCGACCAACGTAACAAACAATATAGGAACTGCTGGCCCTGCCGCAAATGGGCGTGACCAGGCCGCTGCTTTTTCCTCGAACAACTGGATACATTTTTATTGGATATGGAACGGAACAACGCTTGCAAGTCTTTCGTCTCTATCTGCTACCGCACCTACATTGCCTTCGGGATATACCCATAAATGCTATGCGGGAGCGGTGCGGTACAGGACAAGTGCGCTTGATTATATTTTTATACGGGGCAGTATGGTTTATTACAGAGAACGACAACCTATAGCCGTGGCTGTAGGTGCGACAACAGAGACAACCCTTAGTATTTCTACGTATGTACCGCCAAACGCCACAGTATTTCTTGTTAACTCTAATTTGAGAATTGCCACAACTGCGGGCGGCGCAGGGGGGATGGCATTCAGTATAAGGCATACAAGCACCTATGATTATTTATTGTGGAATTGCCGCTGCCCAGTGGCAAGCGGTGCTGTCTTTAATGCCACAGCGTCATTGATACCTAACAAATCACAACGGCTTTATTATTTATGGACTGGAAGTACCACAAATATAAGTGCAAGAGAGGCAGACATTGATTTGTTGGCATACTCAATCCCTAATAATGGAACTTAACTCTAAAGAGAAAGGTGGTAAAATATGACAATTGCAAATTTGGTTACTCGTAACGATTACGTAGCATCTGCAAGCCAGACAATATTTCCGTATACGTTTAAATTGCTGAGTAGCTCTCATGTCAAGGTGTATGTTAATAACATATTGAAGACGCTAACGACCGACTATGCCGTAAGTAATGTGGGTGTCGAGGCGGGGGGAAATATAACATTCGGTGTCGGTCTTACGCTCAATGATGTGGTGGCATTGGTGCGCTCTGTACCGATTACGCAAGAAAGCGATTACGTGACAAATGATATATTATCATCCGACATGCTGGAAAACAGTTTAGATAAAATCACAATGACCCAGCAGGAATTACAGCGTGACCAGTCTGACAGGGTCTTAAAACTTCCATTGTCGTCTGGCCTGACAAATATAGAATTTCCCGCATCTGCTAATAGGGCCGGTACTGTCCCACGCTGGAAAAGTGATGGTTCGGGGTTAGAGGAAGTCGCCGTTGCTACGGGGGCTGTAGTGTCTGTGATAACAGCCAAAGGCGATTTAGTGCAAGGGAGTGCTGGTGGTACTGCCGAAAAGCTTGCCATAGGCCGTCCTGCCCAGCGTCTAGCCGTGTCCTCCGGTGCTTGTTCGTGGAAGCATGAAAAAGAGACAACAACAAAATCATCAAACACAACATTGACTTTTGCGGACGCTGGCAAGCTTATTATGTGCGATGCGTCAAGTGGCAATATAACTATTACGCTTCCTGCGCCTTCGATTTTCGATAATGGTGCTGTATTTACGCTAGTCAAGATTGACACCACATACAGAGCTGTAACCATAGTCAATT
>Ga0209318_1002140_pt1 | contig 10322 bp, 26 predicted proteins | sample RifGroE1_FD_183999 | JGI IMG/M metagenome (GOLD analysis project Ga0209318, IMG submission 183999) | Groundwater microbial communities from Rifle, Colorado, USA - Groundwater E1 (SPAdes) (version 2) | ecosystem: Environmental > Aquatic > Deep subsurface > Groundwater | place: Rifle, Colorado...
GCAATACTCCACCCAATTCACCCTTAGCATGGGCAAAATCTCCCTTACTGAAAGCATATCCTTCGATAACCGCTAAGTCTGCGCCCTCGATAACCTGCTTAACATAGTCGCGCACATAGATTAGTCTTGATGTCCCGGTTAAACTATTCTTTACCGCTGTAGTTATCGGTTCATTGCCACAGTGTAATATTGCTATCCCCGTACTTGTTAGGGACGCGTCTATACCAACTATTTTTACCGGCACTTGTCCGTTTTCTTGACTACTCATTGCGTAACCATTCCTCGATATGTCTAATGCAATTATTAATACAATCACCTCTTAGGTCAGTAACGCAAAATTGTCTTTGCTCCAACTTCTTAGCAATCCTTCTATACTCTCCTTCCATTGACACCTGCTTAATCTTCTCAACAAGTGCGGATAATTCTTCTTTGTAGTCGCTCATTTAACACCCTCCTATATCCCTAAACCCGTCCCTCAACCACTTCGGGCATCCCATGTTAGGGACAAAGTGGCGGCATGGTTTAAATTTGCCGTTCTTATGCAAACAATTCTTCCGCATAACCCTAACCCACCCCATTTTGCCGGGGTGAAGTCTTGATAAGCACCACCCGCAATGAGGGGTTTTCTTCTTTCTGCGTTTTTTCATCCGAACATCAACCAATCCCGAAGTCCCACAGGAAAGCGTTTACGCTCTTTCGGTTTTACCTCCGGCACATCTTCTAAGTCAGACTTTTTTAAACTGCTCATGCCCTGAACGTTTCGCCACCTGCGGATACAGTTTTTACTTCTGGAAAATCCGGCATCGGTGTAAATTTTATATATATCATTTATTGACATATGGAGACTCGCTATACGCTTTTCCTCGTCGGTCCATAACCGGCCCATATTATCAACTCCTACTTTTCAACTTGCGTTCTCCCAAAATCCAATCTAGTTACGGTAGTTTTAATCTCCATAATGTGATCCTCGTAGCACCCGGAGCATTTTACAGTTATTACTCCGGGCGAATATATGTTGGCAGGATTTTCTTTACCGCAATTTTCGCATTTCCATTTTGCGATCATTTATAGTAGTCCCTGACTGTATTTTTTTCCACAACATCGGCAAATATCGCGTCAACGTCGGCACCGTCACGCTCGCGGATACGGAAATACGTTTCGCATGAGTGCATCAGATCCGCCATTTCCATGTCTAATTCGGCGGTGTTTCTGGTTTTAACAACTTCCTCTGCTTCGGAAACGGCGTGTAGTGCCTGCTGAAAGTTGTTGTTAGTGTCGGCGTAGCATATTTTAGGGAAGTTATATTTCATCAGTTACCTCCGGTTTTAGGCAGTTTGGTTCCTTATATCCCTGTGGAGTATCAATCATTTCCGGCAAAACTTCCTCATAGTGCATAATACAAAAAATATTCCAAGAAGCGGCAGCCAAGTGATCTTCCGTTCTGTCGCCAGCGATCCACTGAAACAAATGTCTAACTGTACTGCTAAACATCCTTGATGCAGAAATTCCTTTCTCCCAGTTCCTATCGGCATATTTAGTTGCGCCTTTTTCATATAGAACAGCCAACCTTCTGAGCGCATGGGGTGTAATCAAGTCATACCTGCCACGCTCGTTTTGCGGTTCCCTCTGCGCCCCTGTTGTAAATTCCTCTCTTTTTCCACTATCACTTAACATAACTTCCCTCCTATTCCGGCATCCCTTCGTCGGGATTGTCTATGATGATGGCATCCTGCTTGTATTGCTCAACTTCAACGCCACACTTGCTAAGGTAGTCGGTCGCATCATTACCCTCGTAGTCGTCCCGGTAAACAACCTTCCTAATACCAACCTCAACTATGGCAATAGCACACGGCAGGCATGGTTTATATGTGCAGTACATTATTGTAGTATCTGTTTGTCGCCCCAACATTGCGGCGTTTTGAATTGCCGCTATCTCAGCATGAATTACGGGACATTCTTGACTACCGTTCCAATTGCCAGGAGTTTTGCTTTCCCTTGGACAGTTTTTACAAAATCCTTCGGGCGTTCCATACGGCAAGTGATTATAACCTTTCGCCCTCACTATGTCGCCCCTGACAATAACCGCCCCTGTTTGTTTTCTCCGACAGTCAGAGGACTTCGCTACACGCTCGGCAAGTTTCATATAGTCAGTCACTTAATTAACCCCCAATCTCGGATAAGGTTTACCGCACGATCTACCTTCTGTGCATTTTCCAGTTTGACAAGGCGCACCGCAATGATTAAAGATAAGTGGCCATTCCTGTTGAAATAGTTTTAAAATCTGTTGCGCTAAGTCCAGCGTTACCGGAGTATTTCTCTTGCAGATACGTTTCTGTATCCAGTTAAACCATGCCCATAGATTGCCTGCTAATACCGTATTTGCTTCGGCGGCGTTCGGTAGAACTGCCCTGGCGTTCATTCTGGCTTCTTCCTGACCGCAACCACGCCCAATTAAGCGGTTTTTGTGCCATTCATACTCGTTTTGCAGGTACTCCATGGTGTCTATGAATCTGACAAATGCTTCGGTATCATCAACCATAATTTGTGGCACATGAAATTTAAAATTCCTATAGTCAACATACTGCTGAGATTGGGTAACAGTTTTGACAAATGCGTGAGTATTTAGTTGTGTTAGGCACTCTCTTGTCACGTTTACCGCTACCGCCACCGATACCACATTAAATACTGCTAAATGACCGGACTTAGCGCAATGTGCTATTACACGCTCAATGTCCTCTTGCTTCAAATGCTCAATAATAGTCTGTATATCATCGGGACTATAACACTGCTTGGCTGTCCCGGCACATGCCTCATATACTCCTACGGGTATTGATTCACGAATAAGTCTTGCCTTTAAAGTTGTCCTTGTCGCCAACTTACTTCTCCCCCTTCGACTTAGGTAAATTCTTCTTGGCAGCACTCTTAAACTCGCCATAAAGTTCCTGCCGGTCCTGCTTTGGTCTACCTGTTTTTCTGCCCATTATTCCAACCTCTCAAATCTCCGCATTAACTTAAATCCCCTAAAAACATAGTCGGTAAATTCCTCTAAACTCCTATTCCAAACTACTCCGGTACTGCGCTGACGATATTTCACGTTGTCATTTTTGACCGAAACAATATCGTAAACGCCGCCCTTAAAATGAATGTATGTTTCGCCTGGTTTTGGTGTCATAATACCTCCTACTAACTGATTAGTTCGTTCCATGCCCAACTTCTACCGAGACCCTTGACTGACGTTAGACTTTCCTGCGCTCGCTGCTCTATAAATAACGCCCGTTCAAACAAGTCAGGATATTCAAGTTTTAGTCTCAAAATCTCATATCGCTTCATTGAGGGACAAAAGAAACAGTTTAATTTCTCAGGTATCGGTATTCCTGCGCTAACTATCGCCCTAATACAATCGTCCCTACCCATATTCCAATCAATTAGCGGAAATTTATAAATATATTTTGCATCTTCTGGTATTTTGGAGCGTCTTAATTCGTCAGCATTTATCCCAATAAACTTAATTATCTTGCCACCACTCGACCAAAAATCTTTTGCATCTTGCAGGTTATTCATGTACTTTTCCTGCGGTTGTGCCTTGAACTTTAAAGAACACTTTTTGTAGCCATAAGCAATTGACGGCAAGCAGTTTTTGTCTAAACAGTCCTGCTCCAATGTCAGTCTATTGCCGTTTTTGTCAACTCTAAAAACTTTTGTTATTTGCGGAAAATTGTTAGCAATTAACCAATTATTCATAAAATCAGTATGCTTATAGGTACTTGGTTTTTCTGCTCCAACATCAGAAAACAGGATTAAATCAGGTTTTATGCCACGCTTAACCATTTCAATTAACATAGCGGTACTATCAATTCCACCGCCAAAACTCACAATTTTAATATCTACACCTCCCCTTCTCAGTTATATTATACCGTAAACAGTAGACGAATCCATCGACAAAATTTCCGGTATGGAGTATTCTCCAGTTTGTCTAATTTCTCGAATAACTGACTAATCATAGTATTTGCCTCGTCAAGACTCTTACTCAGCAACTTAATCTGGTAGTCGAAGTTACTTTGCTTTAGTGCCTCCACATCATCAGATAGAACGTCCTGCAATTCCTCGGAAATAACTAATCTTGCAAGTATGTCGGAAAAAACTTCCTCAGCACACCTGTTTATTTCTATCTGCCGCCTAAACTTTCTTTCGTTCAACTGACTAATGAAATCAACTCTCTGCACCAACCTACCAATCTTTCCTGCCGTTCTCCCCACCCCTAACCACCTCCAAATTTCTCAAACTGATAACGGCATGATGCTTTCGACCAAAGTAAACGTATGCCATAGTCCCATAGATATTTCTAATCACTCCAACGGAACCTATTCTAAACCTGCGCCTTACTCCGTGTATTCCTTTCGGCATCCTGACAACTTTTACCGTGTCGCCTGTAGTCATAGACAATCTCCCTTGCCACTATTCCTCCAAATCATCACCCCTGCGGTTGCACTCACCAACAAGATAGGGTTTTCAAAACTCTGCTCAATGCTCCAAGGTCTTTCCGGCAACTTGACATTTCCTTCTATTTTCTGCCTAGTAAAGAGGTTTACAAACCTATTGTCTCTACCTCGCTGCACATAGGAAGTCGGACCTGTATATCTATCCGGCACAACAAGGTATCTAGCACCCTTATTCGCTCTCGACATACCGTGTTTTTTCATATATGCGCCCAATTGTTGCTCCGACATTAGTAAGTTTTCACCGATGTTAGCGCAGGACGCTTTGGTTGCCCATTGTTTCATATACGCCAATTCTTCTTTAAATAAAACTCTTGCCGGTCTTGCCATTTTAAACCCCCTTCTACGCCCCAATCACGACAACAGGTACAAAAGCATGTCCTGTAGTTTTACGTCGCTGTATGGGGTCGCTACTGCGGTTATTTTGGATTGTGGTTGACTAATTGACTACCTCCACCGCTGTCACGCAATACCCCGGCGACATTCCATCCCTAAAATCGTGTAGCAAAACTCCCCGGCGGTCTTTGAACATGTTGCGGTACTTCTCGTCGTACCATTTCCGGTTACTCTCACTAGGTATATCAACGATGATTTTTAGTTTAGGTTGCTTGTGGCGTTTCTGTTGCGGCATTGGTGGTATCCTCCTTCTTCACTTCTCCATCTACGACCCTGCGCCAACACCGCATACAGTCGGTGTTAACATTGTAACTGCATTTTTCTACATTCTCATAACCGTACTGAGCAGGGCAATAGTCAAGAATTATCTTTATTTCACTTTCCATCGTCTCAACTGCACCCAGGGCGATTCTAAGTCTGTCGATGTTAAGTTTAGGTTTCATTGGTTGCCTCCTTCTTTTTATCAGTCAAATACTGCTCTGAAATATGTTTTTCAGGTATCCGCAGCACAGCGAAAACTCCGAAATCGGTAAGGGCGGCAGGACTATTCAAAGCATCCTCCGGTATTATGAGTTCAATGGTTATTCTGTGATACTTTTTCTTCTTGGTCGGTGAGTATGTGCTAATAGGGTTGACAATCGGTAACACTAAGAGACTGTCGGGATTAGCACCTATAATTTTTTCCGCTATCTGCTTAATCTGCTCCGGTGATGCGTTAATGTGGCATACTCTTGACATTTGTTTTCCTCCTACAAGTAGTAGTTTTCGATGATATACTGAACGGCACTTTCTAAGTCCTCGCAATGCCGTGTAATCCTGCCCTTAATGTGCGGATGGTTGATGATGTTATAGGCAGTACCCCATGTAATAACGGGTTTGCCCTGCCTTCTTGCCTCCACAATCTCGCAAATTGTACCGATAGAGACATTCTCATAATCCAACTCGGCAAGGATTATATCGCTGTTCCTAATCTGAAAGTCGTTGCTGTGGATAATTTCGCTGTCGGATGGGTTGGTTCCGAAGTCTGTTTCTACCGGATTAAGCACCTTGTAACCTGCTTCAACTAAGTCGTCTGCTGCCTTGTCTCTCCACTCGTTCATTTCTTCTTTACTCAAACCGGCCATTTTACCGCAGAGATACACTGTTGGTCTAGGCATTATTGTTTTCCTCCTCATACATTTTCTTCACCATTTCTAAAAACTTCTCGGCATTTTTCAACCGGCGGCGTAAGTCACCGACTAACTTCTTAGCATCTTCGAAAGGGTATTTTTTAGCGGAACATAAACCGGAACCGATATAATGACCCTCCTTAAACTGCGACCTTGCCATCCTGTTCTCCGCGTTTAGATATTCCGGTATCCTCTCTGCCGATATTCCTCTTGCTGAAATAGTTGGTGTGCGTGAGATAATTAAGGGAAATCCATAATCAAAAGAGAATATATCTCCCTGCTTAAATCTTAAATGTAACGGCACAAAACACTTTTCCGCTTCTTCCGGCGTGTCGTATTCTTTATCGCATACCGGGCAATGGTATTTAACTATTGGTTCCATGACAATCCTCCTATTTAAAGATTATCCAACAAATTACTGCAAGTGCAATAAATCCAGTTATAGACTTTATTAAATCAAGCAAATTCGGCCCTATTTCTAACATAACAATCCTCCTATATTCAGATAACTTCTACTGTTTGCGGTTGGTCGGGACGTGGTTAAACCTCTGCTGCGAATAATTGTTCTGCTTCGTAAATTGTTGGTTCGTCCCAACCAAACTGTTTTGGTCTTTCTCCAAACATATGAAATCTCTTACACTCCGGTAAAAAATGTAGTCCTACCGAAACGTCCTGTATACCGCTAAAACGGTTCTTGTCTATATCAACAATGGTGTCAACGCCCAATTCTGATTTTTCCTTATCGCCTAATCGACGTACTTTGAAAATATTGTCTGCCCTGTTGCCTATATTTGAGCTTCCAGAAATGTCTTCATCGGCTTTCCTTGGGTGTGCTACTAGGTGAATGTGAGCATCGAATTTCTGAGCAAAAACAACTAACTGCTTTATAAATTCAGACTGCTTGCGGTAATAATCTCTATCTTCACTTGTAAAATCAGTTGTCATTAAGTTGTCTATCGAAAAAACCTTGCAACCATATCTCATTGCCGCATATTCAAAGGTTTTAATTAGGTTCTTGTCAGTTACCGAACCATAACTATCTATCAGGAAAAAATGATCTATGTACCATTTGCGAATCTTTTCAACCACTTCACGCCTTGGGTGAGCAACTTCTTTGTTTTTTATATTATCAAACTTCATTTCCAGGTTGTTTGGCCCGGCTGCTTGCAGGTCAACCCAATAACGAAATATAGCCTGTTTTAATTCACCGGAGTATGAGCACACAGCAAACCTCCTGTCAATCGCTTCTAGCAGTACTTGACCTAAAACAGTTGATTTGCCGCCACCCCTTTTCCCTGTCCAAATACTTACCTCTCCGGTCATAAATCCGCCTATTGCTTCGTCAATTCCGCGTATCCCTGAAGGTATCCTAGTGGTTTTCGAGTAATCAAAAACAGATATATCAGCCACCCTAATAAGCCCTGTTATTGGCACTTCCACAGCATTCCTAAAGTGACTTCTAATCGCTCCCGGTCCGTCATAAAAAAGAACTTCGTTTGCATCCTTGTAGCCCGCATGGTCAACTACACTGCAGCGCCAAACACCTAACCGGTTAATTAAATTCCTTTGCAACTCTTGGCCTGGTTCGTCTTTGTCTACCCAAATGATTATTTTATTAAACTGCTCTAACCATTCCCAACACAGGTCAACACAATGCAAGTCATTTGCACCAGATGGAACGCTTACGACGTTTGGTATACCTGCTTCGTCAAGGGAAAGTGCATCAATCTCGCCCTCAACGATAACCAAAGGCTTATCCGGAACACATAAATCCATACCCCAAAATACTGGCTTGCCATCTTTTTCACGCCAACCCTTTTTTTCATCGGGCTTTATCTTATGACTGGGGCGAAACTTTACCAGTACCAGTTTGCCGCCTTCTCTGTAGGGAAAAACAATATTGCCCTTGGCATCTTCCCCTACCCCACGACTCTCCCATGTTTCCTTAGATATTTTCCTGCTCTTTAAATACTTCTCTGCCTGACTAATCGGTATTATCTCGGTTTCCGGTATTTTGTAGTTTACCTTCGGTCGTTGCTTAATCTCATAGTTTTTCTGGTTCATCGTTTTTTCCCCGAATTCTTTGAGCAGTTGATTGAATGTACCGCTTGATGCACAACTACCCCGTTTACAGTTAAATGTACCAGTCTCAGCGTTCATGGCAAATGTATGCTTATCCTGTCTATTACCGCCTTGACAAAATGGGCAGTAGGTTGGGACTATCTCATTTCCTTTTATCCGGTATTCCCTAAAATGCTTTTCCGCAAAATCAGTAGGTGTCATTTAATAAATTTCCTTCCACCTAAGATTCTTTCTACTGCCGACTGTTCCGGTTTATCGTCTTTATGATCTTCCCATCTACCATTCAAGAAAGTACTGCCATTAAGAATAAACTGCTTTTCCGTCTTACCCTCTTGTATCTTAATTATATATCTATCTCGATACAAGGTAATTTCCTCAACTTCTTTACCTGACTTTCTTAGTTTTACCCATGCCTTTCTTGCATCCGCTTTACCTGCTTTTTTGGGATAACCTTCCCACCATAATTCAAATTCTGATGTATATATATTTTCTTTATTACTTCTACCTTCTTTAAGTGTTTTACTTTGTGTTTCCTTTTCATTTCCGCATTGTTTACTTTCTTCCCCCGGTAAGTCCTGCAAGCCTTGTGTTTCCTGACCTATAGGTGTTTCATTGGTGTTTACTTTTTCAGCTCTTTCTATTTCCGTTTCAAGCAGGGTAAACACCGACATTTCCCTGTAAGATTCTATTTTTATAAACCCTAACTTTTCCAATTTTTTAAGTCTTTTGTATGTAGTGGAATGGTTAGTGTTTAATGTTCCAGCCAATTGCCTTGTGCCAAATGTACCCTGTCCAGGAACTAACTGCACCACTTCACCGTCAATTAATTTTTCATACGGTTCATAATAGGCATCCGCTTGGAGGTATATATAAAGTCTCAGCAATTCTGCATCGTCAAAAATTGATCTTTTAATTATGTCGCGATTCACTTTAAACCACCCCCTCAACAGGGCAACCGCCCCCCTTTAATACCGCAATAACTCACATATTTTCCTAACGGCAACCACATATGCCTCCGAAGTTTGAAGTTTACCGTTATCGCTATAGTAACCAACTAAATTAGTCAACTCCGGTTTATATTTGTTACTCCATAGTTCGTCTTTATTGGCGGCAAAACGCTCCTTGCTGGCACGTTCCGCTAACTTACCTAATCTTGGTTCAATCGAAACAATTTGTTCCCAAGTCAATTATCGTGTACCTCCGTTAATAATCTCCGACAAATTAAACCTTATTACGAGTATATTATACCATGAAATACAGGTATATGTAAATAATGATTGTTGTATTTACTGATATATTTATGGTATAATATCGACAAAAACTAAAGGAGTTACCGACATGGCAAAAACTAATATGAGTACCACGCTGGATAATGAGTTAATTAAAAAATTTAAGAAACTTGCTATCGACCAAGGCAAACAGTATAATGTCCTCATGGAAGAAGCAATTGAAGATATACTTCTCAAATACGCCCTCTCTCACAAGGAGCAACCCCGGCAACGGGGTTAACTCCTATATCGACTTAGACAATCTTCTTTCTGCATTTCTTCTTTTGTTATAGATAGACATTTTCTTTATAAGAACTTCTCTGTTAGCGAGAAAATAAGTTCTGGACTTTTCCTTAAGCAACTCAGCATTATCGATCTGATACTGACTCATATACTTTGCCCTACAGTTTTTGCATAGACTATGAAAACCGTCCCTGGACTTACTCATTCTATGGAAATGTTCAGCGGTTAATGGGTAAGTCTCTCCACACCTACGACATGTTTTACTCACTCTAAATTCCTCCACTTCCACCCTCGCCATTTAACTTCCTCGGCCAGCACCGACCAATTCATGCCGCAATACTCAGCCAACTTCTGTAGGTTATCCACATAAACGACACGTTCTTCCCAATCAATCCTACTTTCAATACCTGCCAATTTCAGCGTACTTCTCGGATCTCTAATGTCCATGCTGCCCCCTCATGTACTTCACAATCAACTTGTCCAACTCCTGCGACGCTCTCACAACATCGGTAGCGGTCAAGTCAAAGTTAGTTACGGCATCATACATTTTACGTTGCCCTGCTTTAATCTGCTGCATCAATGCTTGTCTTTCTGATTCGGACATTTGATTACCTCCCGTTAAAAGTTTCTGCCTACCGGATACAGTAGGTTAGGATAAATTAATCACC
>Ga0209318_1002145_pt1 | contig 10287 bp, 22 predicted proteins | sample RifGroE1_FD_183999 | JGI IMG/M metagenome (GOLD analysis project Ga0209318, IMG submission 183999) | Groundwater microbial communities from Rifle, Colorado, USA - Groundwater E1 (SPAdes) (version 2) | ecosystem: Environmental > Aquatic > Deep subsurface > Groundwater | place: Rifle, Colorado...
CTGTCCAAGTATCCCTTAAACTTATCGGGAATTTATTTTGGTCCAAACTTGTGGCCTCAATTTCAAGACCAAAAGTTATACAACTCTGGGGTAAAACCCTTTCTAGTGGCATTTTTTCTCCTAATAAGAATAATGGGAATATAACAACAATTTCCCATCCTCACCAAAAACTTCTTTGAATTTAATTTGAGCCCGTGAAATATTTAATCCAACTTGATAATGTCCGTCTCCTAAAACCGAATAAATTTCTTTTCCCGTTAAAGCCCAGAAACCTACACAGGATTCTGTATGAACAAAAAGAGGATTTTTTTCTTTGTATGTTTCAAATACTTCGAATAAATCCTCTTGTTTTACTTGATCTCCCGGCTTATAATCAGCAAAAGATTTGGTAAAGCAGAGAACTCTTTCCCATCCAATTACGGTAACTGGTTCTCCTGTTTTTGGAGAGAAAGCGTTCTTTTCTGTTTGGATGATCTTTTCTTCCCCCAATTCTTCAAGATCCATTCCAATAATTAATCCATAAGAAATTCCGTCACTCATTTAAATCCTTTGTATAATAGAGAACAGTATTCCCGGAATTAATATTTTTAAATCTCCCAGTCTCTCGCCATCCATGTTTTTCTAGGATGTGGCGTTCGACGGAGTTTCCTTCCACGGTGGTGCAAATTAGGGAGGAAAAGGAATTATACCGGGCAATTTTCTCCTTAATTTTTTGAAGAAAGTTTGAGATCCCTTTCTGCCGGAAATCGAAACCCACCTGCTGGTGATAAGAAATTAATGTTCCACAACATCCGGGAAATTCTCCCAGACTAAAGGAACAAATAACGCTTCCCCAACGTGCGTTTCTTCCTTTTGTAATCCTGATTGTATTTCTCCCGCCGGGATTTTTTTCTGGGAAATTCCCGGGGATAGGAGATTCGATGTAGGCATCTTCGATCCCAAGAAGTTTATTAATTCCCTCAACTAATTCCTCTTGAATTTCTCTTGGAATTATAATACAATATTCCAGTTTCGCTACCTCTGGACTTATTTCTAAAATACCTTTGTCACACATTTAATTTTCCTTTCGCCAGCACAGAATTATGGAAGCAATAATTTTCTTAGTAATTCCGGGTTACTTTGAATATAATACCAAAGAAACCCACAAAAATAGATAACCCACTTCATGATATCTTTTTCTCCACGAAGCGCAAATAATTCCGTCGCCAGGCTTGCGGCGGCTTCAATTAAGTCATCGAGTTTCATTTTATTTCTCCTTTTTTACCCATAGGGTCTTAATCGTTTTTCGCAGTTTATCATAAACCACGACTAAAGTTTTTCCTTCGAATTCTACCTCATGTACTGTACAAGTATTAGAGGTAGCCCGAATAAATTTACTTTCTTCTTTGCGAATTTTTGCAGAAAGTTTTTGCACGCCCTCCTTTGTTAGTTTAATTCCGAGCCTTTCTTCAGCCCGGATAATTACATGGTTAATTTCATATTCTTTCTTAATATTTTTCTTCATCCTCTACTTTCTCCAATAAAGTTATACTGTTACAAATTACACAGGGCAGGAACCTTAGAGTTTTATCAAGAGATTCTGTATTAACCGAATTAAAATAATCCTGAAGATCTTTGTCGTTTAAATTTGATCCGGGAGACATTTCCATGTTTTTTGGGGAAACTACGCGGCAAGAATAAATAGCAAAGTTCTCCGGCCAATTACGAGCTCTTAAATAATCTCGTGCTTCTTTTAAGGTCCCAAAACAAAAAAGCTTTCCTATTCTAGGAAAAACTTCCTCACCCACTCTGTAATATAAAAAATTGTAAGCAGAAAAGGATGAGATCAATTCTCCACGCGGGAAAACTTTGACAACTTTGTAGTAAAGCTTTTCACACACATTAACCTCCAATCTCTAATAAAAATATTGGTAATTCCCTAGCAGCTTTTTCTAATTCTTCTTCAAGCTGCTTTAAGGTTAAATTTTCTGCTTCTTCTCGGGGGAGCACAATTTCTACTCTTTTTCCCCCAATTATTTTTTGAGCTCTTACATAAAATAAACTAACATTTACAATCATTTTTATTCCTCCACAGAATTTAGAACATCTAAGACGATGTTATTCTTTATTACTGGCATTTTTTCCTACGCAATACTTCTTTAAATCTTTCTCACCAGAAAAGGCGAGAATTTCTTTTTCTGTTTTTATATGGATAGCTTTTCCATCCCCATAACTGGGAAGCATTTCTATCCAAATTGCTCCTACATCCATAACTTCGAAAACTAGTTTCTGGAGTTTTTCCATATTATCCCTTTTGTACATGGGCATGTAGGTATAGATAATATCTTTTCCTTTTACCAGCTCCAGATTATCAAAGAAATCTCCCTGGGTAATATTTTCAATCCCCGCTTTTTTTCCGGCTTCAACACATAAAGGAGAAAATTCTATCCCATATGTTGTTAAATTAAAAAAGATATCCATCAAGTACATTATTTGGCCGGGACCGCATCCCAGGTCAATAAAAGTTCTCGGGGAGAATTTATATCGCCCGAGAACTTTGTAAGAAATTTCGTAATAGTATTTTCGTAAAATAAAAACCCCCGCAAGAGCTTCTTCTGGGATACAGGGAATAAAATGGTAGCTTCCTTCTGGAACAATTCTTTCCCAGTAAGCATCCCGTTGAATCCTAACTAATAACCCATTAAATTTAAACTTCAGTAGCTCTCTTAAAACCCGCTCGTCTAAAATTTGATTGTTATGCAAAGTTTCTGTGAGAAAAATCATCCTAAACTCCTTTCTTTTTCTTTAAAATTTTGATAATTAATTCGGCTCCCTTTAGTAGCAGTAGTAAACAAAATCAAGTACAAGAACAAAAACCAAGACGAGATTTCCCAGCAAGGACAAAAACCAAGACAATTCCTTTATTTTTGGGAAATCCCCGATTTGTTTTTTCTTATAAAAAAGATTTTGTTGGCCGATAACTCACAGCCAGGGGGCTACTAAAGGGAGCTTTTTCTACAAACTTTCCAGAAGTCGCTATAGTAAACCAAAACAATTTCTAAGACAAAAACGAAGACGGGTTTTTCCAGCGAGGACAAGAACCAAGACAATCCTGCTATTTTTTGGAAAAACCCCGATTTGTTTTTTTTTATGCCAAAAAATTGTTTCCCGATAACCCACGGGAAAAGGGGCGACTTCTGGAAAATCTATATTTAATTTAGGCCAGTTTAATCCTCAAACTGGCAAATTCCTTCATGGCGGCGGTTTTAATTTCTGCAATTTTTGCCCCAACAATTGCTTCTTCCGCTTGGTAAATCTTTAATTTATCCAGATACTCTTTGTATTCCCGGGAATAGACAGCATCCAATTCCGTCTGCTTTTCCCGGAGCAGATCTTTTACGAGTTTTTTCAACCCGTTTAGTTCCCCCTGGATTTTTGTATATTCCTCATACAATTCTTTTTGAATACCGGAAAAATACAAAACTTCCTCGGGAGAATAAACCAAAGTTGCCTGGGTAATTAAAACCGTTCCACCATTCATCTCTGAGCGGGGATCGAGAGTTTCCTGGGCCTCGAGAATCTTCTTAAAAAAGGAATCTTTCTGGGTAAGAAGATTCCCCAGAACTGCTGCTCCAGCCTCCAACATTAATCCCCGGAAAATATTTCGCGGGTCAACTTCCGCAATTACCCCGTCGGAGGAATTTTCAACCAACTCCTCAAACTTTTCAGCTTGAAGAATCTTTTCTAGGTTTCCCATCCGGACAACGGAATTCTTCCTGGGGGCATAGGGGGGAGAACCTTCTGGAGCCAAACCGAAAATCCCGGCGATTTCGCTATCGGAAACTTCCAGGAGGCGTTTTTCAATCCGCCCCAAGAAATTAATTCCGTGGCCCAGGATAGAATTTTCAGCGAAAAGTCCCCCATTTTCCAGAACCTTTGAGATATCTTCCGGGGAAACTTTCTTGGCTTTATCTTCTACGACCTGTACTCCGGTTTGGGTCACAACCCGGAGAATGTTTTTATACAGCGGGAATTTTAACGGAATAACATTCCGTTCCGCCAAATTTGTGTTGGAGTTTTTCTTGGCGTTCCCGGCGGACCGAGTAACTCCACCATCCAGGGTGAAGAATTTATCAAGCAGTTCTCCCCCAAAAATCTTATTTAAAACAGATGTGTTCATCTTTTCTCCTTAGTGTAGAATATTTGCACCGACTAAGATAAAGGTAATTAGCATTACTGCTAAAACCAGCAGCAGATCCAAAAAGAACTCTTCCAAGTCGTTTTTCTTTTTCATCTTACTTTCTCCTATTTGATGAGCAATTGGAAAATTATGGTGCCAACAATGCACCAAAGAGTGGAGCAAAAAAGGAAGGCAAAAATAAATCCCTCCGAGAATTTCCAATCTTTATCTGGGGTTTTTAAACTTTTTCTCATTTCTTTTCTCCTTTTAAAGTTGTATAAGATTGTCTATGAACTTTTCAGTAAAGCTTATTTCCAAGCCTTCAGAAATATCCACGCGGAAAGAATAACGTCCTGGATACCAACCACTTGTGATGGAAATTCCAGTTATATTTTGTTTATTTAGTTTTAGCAGACACAGATAAGAAACTGCTTCTTGGAAAGCAAGGTGATTTTTAAATCCCAGTACAAATTCTCGGAGTTCCTGCTTAAGTAGTTCTACCTCCTTTGTAGAAATTTCGAGGGAAATTTTATCGCTATCTAAGCCCCAAATTAAGTCTAAAATAATATAAATTAGCGGTTCTTTTTTACGGGTTTTTTCTTTAAAACCTACCTGCTTTCGGACATAGTTTACCACCCAAGAGGATAATAAAATCTCGTTCTTATGAGAAACTTCTATAAGAAGAGGTTTAATTTCCTCCTTTGTAAAAACCAAATCCCGGTTATATTCCCGTTCTGGGACAAGTACATGAAAATATCCCGTGTTAAAAAGTTCCTCAACAACAACTGCCGCTTCTTTTCTATTTATGATTATATTCTGACCAATCACTTTATTTCTTCTCCTTTTTATCCTACAGAAATTGTTATACCCCGGGGGAAAAACCCCAGAGTTTCTTCAATAATACAATTCAAGGCTTCCTCGGATAATTCCGGGTCGCCTTTACTATTTATAGGTAGGTAAATAAACACTGATATGTTTTTCCTGCACACAGATATTCTAACCAAGGTTAGTTTTTTCATTTTATTTCCTCTGCTAGTTTAATTCTGTTTGTTAGAACTGCTCCAGGAAAATGTATAAATCTGGGAGACCAGCCCATTGATTTATATTTTCTGATATCATCAAAATACTGGAGAAGTTCTTCCTCCCGGAAAAAACCGTTAGGACAGTATTCCGGATAATAAATCCTTCCTGCATAACAAGAAAAGATCCGCATATCCAAAATGCAATTTCGGAAATTGTCTTTCATATAATATTCTGCAAATTTCAAGCTACTAAAACAAAACAGTAGATGATTTTTTCTCGGGGGAAAGGTTTCTACCCCAATCTCGTATTTTACGGACAACATTACTGCCGATCTTAGTTCTCCTTCCACTTTTGCCACAACCTTATAAAATAAATCGGGTAAGAGCGGGAGACCGTCTTTTTCTGGATCACAACCAAATTCTAGTTTCATTTTTATTCTCCTTATAATAATCTTATGTAGTTACTGTATGGATTAAACTCTCCGTCACCCACGCTTTTTGCAAATTCATGTATATCTTTGTAATGTTTCAGAAGAAAATTAAATTCCTCTCTTGGTAAAATATCCGGTAGTTGGTAAATTTCAACTTTAGTCTTCCCATTAAATTTTGTCGTTCCTAGAATTTTAGCAAGACGACATTCAAAAGATTCTTTGTCCCAAAGAGCTGCTACTGCTCTGAGATCTCTTAGGGATTTTACCGTGACGGTTGTTCTCATTTTAATTCTCCTTTTTAATATAGACAAAATACTGCCAACAAGATCATTTTTTAGTTGTTGGCAGAGTTTTTGTTTACATTTTTATTGGGGAACTCCTTCGGGGAAAATTGCCAGGAGAAGTTGACTGGGGTCAAAACCCCAGTCAAAAATCCCAGCAGTTTCCGGGCTTATAAGCCAGGTAATAAAAAAAGCTACTTTCCAGAAAATTCCCGCGGCAGCGGGGAAAAACTGGAGAGACAGGAGGAAAATAGAAATCCATCCAACAGTTTTCGCAAAAATCCAGAAAGATTTTGCCACACCGTTGGACTGTTCTTTTCCATGTCCCATAACTAAAACAGAAGATTTTCCTGTCACTGGGTCAGTTACGACCAAGTGAGAACTTCCTGTTGTCCGGAATTCTCCGCCATTTTGCCGAGCAATTTTTTCGCAGAGACGGGTGTCCCTGCACTGATCGGCGGTGATTTTTTCTTTACGAGGCATTTTTACCTCCCAAGAAATCCTCCACCACTTTCTTCCAGGACAGAACAATTCTCCGAACTTTTAAGCAGAGAAGAATAAATTCTTCCTCCGCCTGATCATAGGGTTCGGAAATTAATCCGATCTCCAGATTTTCCCACCCCATAATCTTTTCAGCAACTTCTTCTGCCTGTTCAGCAGGAACTAACAGACGAATACTAGCAAACTTTTCTTCCATTGTCTTTTCCTCTTTCTAGTTCAAGAAAAATGATTAGATTAATTTTGACTCCCACCGCCTTTCCGGAAAGTTTACCGTCCCACAGTAAAAACATTCCGCGTCAAAAGAGCAAGGCTTTTCCGTCCAGGCCAAAGAAGAAAATTCCTTTTTTCTCTGGTCCGCTTTTCCTCGGCACTCCGGGCGAGTGCAACGATGAATTTCTATTTCTGTTTCCTTTGTTTCCGGGTCAGTCCCGATTACTTCAAAAATTAAATCCATTGTTAGTTCCTTTTTAAATTCGTGGGGTACCGATTTACACGGATTTTCTAATTCCTATTACCACAACATCTGGTAACGAGGGACGCCTTTTACGCTCCCACTTATTTTTTTTTATTTTCTCGAAGAAGGATCGAAAAAGTTTTCGGCCCAATTGTCTGAGCAGAGGATGGCAAACTTATCCGAGAAATTTTTGAAAACTCCCCAGGCCAGTTTACCAGGAGCGTCTTTCCCGCCGAGTAGTGAGGAAAATTCTTCGGCCATCTTTTTTCTCAGTTCTTTTGCCTTGTGGCGGATTTCTTCTCTGCTGGAAACTTCCACTGCGATTTTATTCGCCAAAACTACGGCGGATTTCTCCGTGTGGGAGGACGGTAAGGTTACAGTAACAAAAACGGTACTCATTTTTTTTCTCCTTTTCTTTTTATGGGTTGGTTAGAATATAAATGGACGGGGATTTTTTTTTTCTTTCAGATATTTCTCCTAAATTAGTGGGAGATTGGTTATTTGTTCCCACCAATTTAAATGAGGAAGATAGATAGGAATTCCTTTTGGGAGAGGAGAGAGGTTGGTTATTTTTTCTCCCAGAATAACATCCCCATTTTTATTAGGATAGAATTCTTGTTCCTCCCAACAAAAAGAGTTGATAAGAAAATCTCTCCAAGCAGGTTTTCTATGAGCCAGTGCTGCCGGATGACAGCAGAAAATCTTCAGACTTTCAGGAGTTTCTCCCAGGAGAATATCTTCTATTAATTCTTCCTGGAAAATCTTTCCACCCCTACTACAGTGGGATAAAATAAAGAGAGTTTTTCCTTTTTTCTGAAGAGAAAAACCCTCTTTATCAAATTCTCCTAAAATATTTCGTAAAACTTCCGGGGCGAATTTAGCCCGGTATTTGTACAGTATCCGGCGATCAGAATATTCTACTGCAAACATTTCTTTTTTCCTTCCCGCCACCACAGAATTTGTTTTGTAGTGCTGGGAAAGAGAGGAGCCCAGGAAAATTTCCTGGGCTCCCCAATTTTTTTTTTAGAATTTGTTGGAACGATCAATCAGTTGATCCTCCTTTTCCCGGAAGAAAATTCCGAGAATTTTCAGAAGGTTGAAAACAACAAATGCTGCAATTACGATCAGTAAGTAAAACATTTCTTTTCTCCTTTAAAAATCTGGGCAGTGGAATTTAATCTGGTCAACATATTCCGGGCCCCAGGTCTGGGAAATTGCCTGATACAAGATATTTTTCCAGGTTCCGGGAATTCCTGCAAGATAAAAATTCTGAACATCCTGGCAGATTTTTTCCCATTCCTGTCCCATCGAGACCGGGAAAAAGTTTTCTGCAAAAAGAATTTCGGAAATTTCTGCTGATTTCCGGACAGAGAAACCTTTTTCCCGGAGAGCATAGAAAAGTTTTACCGGGTTTTCCGGTAAATTTCCCAAAAACTTTTCGACCTCTTCTACCGGAAAAACTGCTTCTTCCAGCAGATATAAAGTCCTTGCTACTTTCTGTTTCTCGTTCATTTTCTTTTTTCTCCTTTTTTCTTTCTTTAATTCCAGAATTCTCTTCCATCGGGATAACGCACCCCGAGGAGTTTTCCATTTTTTGTAAAAATTCCCTGGTAGCCCAGAGCTTTTTCTTTCAAACAAATTAGAGTTTGCCCCCAGAATTTTTCTGTGGATTTCTCTAGTTTTTCTGGGTACCACCAAAATCCTGCAATCCATTCTTTTATGGACGGGGGAATTTTTCCCAGTAAATCTCCCCCTCTTGACCAGCGAACACGGGAAGAAAATCCCGTGGTCATCGAGGAAGTTTTTCCGTAAAATTGTGGGGGATCGGGAAATTTTAATAAAATCCCAGTAAATTGTTCCCACTGGCGGGCGCAGTTTTCACAGAAATTTCTCCCCTCAAAAGAAATTTCCGCTAACCGTCCGCAGCGGCAAACGGAATGAGAAATATTTCTAGCATAAACGAATTTTATTTTTGCTTCCATTTTTCTACTCCGTGGGCAGAGAGAGGGCGAGATTTCTTAAAACTTTTCCGACCTGTTCCCGGGAATTTTCTATCTGATTATTCAGAAGAAGTTCTTCAGGAGAAATATCTCGGGTGACAAAAATTTCTCCGGTACCGTGGGAAAACCAAACCCGTACCGGCTCCTGGAGATTTTTTATTTCGGAAATTACTTTAAAATCCCGCTGTTTTTTGGGGAAACAACAAATTACTTCCCACTCATTTTTCGAATGATCGAGGAAAAAGTTTTTAATTTTCTCATCATACCAAGAATTCCTACCACCGTGGGAAATAAAAATCTTTCTTCCGTCGGGGGTGCGGAAAGAAAGATAATCGTTTCGCTTTTTAAATTCTTCCATTTCGAGAAGTTTTTCGGGAGTAAAACCCGAAAAAACCGCTAGTACCTGGAAACGCCGGGATTTTAATTCTTCTACGGTATATCCAGTCCAGGAAATTTTTTCTGTTTCGATTTTGTTAATTTTCCAGAGAACAACGTTCTTAGAATTATCAGAAATATTTCCCCCATACTCTGGGGTTTTAATCCAAAAATCCGCGTCGAGGGCTAAACCGCGGATTTTAATTATTGGCCGTAAACCGGAAGGACAAACAATTTTCTGAAAAAATCCCCAAATTCTATTTGCCCTGAAGAAATTAACCATATCATTGTCGAAAATATCAAAAAAATAAACCAGGCCCATTTTATTTTCCGCGTCCAGAACCCGGTAAATTTTTCCACCAGAAAATTCTAGGGTTTCTGTAATCTGGAAGAAAAATTCTTCCAATTTTGTTTCCGTAATTTTTTCTGTAATTTTCGGCATTTTAATTTCTCCAAAAAAAATATTTTTCTCTCTACCCTATCATGCTATGCGTATGGATGATACTAGCATGATAGCATGTATGACGCGTAGTACCGCGTGGGGCTGATTGTAGCACGTTCTAAGCGATTTGCATAGGGTACAATCATATGGCTTGCAAGCGGGCTTGCAGTATAGACCATGTAACACGTTAAATGGAGGATTTTAGGGGGAATTTTTCGGAAAATTTTCTAAAACTATTTAGACGCTTTTTAGAAGGGAAGGGGAATATTTTGGAAAACTTTTTTGACCGTTTTTAGATATATGTCTGAATAAGTTGTAAAACTTTTTGGCGCCTTTTTAGAGGAAATTTTGGGGGGGATCGGGGAAATTTTTTGGGGAAGAAAAAACGGGCCTACCGAAAGTTACATAGAGGAGAAAAATTTGTAGTTTTCGGAAAAAAATTTTTTCTGGTATACTTTGAGCGCTTAAGCGTGTTGTTTCATTTAATAGGGTACTAACCGTCAATAGATTGGGCGCCGCCAGGCGATGGGCCAGGCTCTGCCAGGCGATGGGCCAGGCTCTGCCAGGCGATGGGCCAGGCTCTGCCAGGCGATGGGCCAGGCTCTGCCAGGCGATGGGCCAG
>Ga0209318_1002149_pt1 | contig 10276 bp, 10 predicted proteins | sample RifGroE1_FD_183999 | JGI IMG/M metagenome (GOLD analysis project Ga0209318, IMG submission 183999) | Groundwater microbial communities from Rifle, Colorado, USA - Groundwater E1 (SPAdes) (version 2) | ecosystem: Environmental > Aquatic > Deep subsurface > Groundwater | place: Rifle, Colorado...
ACCCGTTTCAAAGGCTGAATTCCTTGTGATAAGAACTCTTTAGCCGCCTTCAAATGAACCTTTGCCCTGTACTCAACAAGGCCATTCAGTGATAACAATTCAATCTCAGAAATATCTACACCGTATCCTACCGTAAGTTCCCGAATCATACATTCCCGCTCAGTATAGACTCGTTTACCAAGCTCTTTACGCCGCTCTAAACAATTACCTTCAGGAATCAATTCATTCCGATCAACCCTGACTTTCTTAACCACTTTAGGATACTCAACTGCTACACGCTTAACCGTATCCTTAACAACCGTTCCACCACGTTTCAACACAACCCCGCCGCGCTCAACCTTCTTACCTCTAGCCTGTCGCTTAGGAGCCGTTATCTGAATCACTTTTGCCATTTCAAACAAATCCATTCCGCTACCTCCAACCTTTATAATGAGTACCGCAACGCTTACACACAGGGCATCCGTCCACCGCCCTGACAAACTCACTCGTACAACAACTAACGCACAGGTACATACCATCCACTTCCAGTAACCCCAATTCCCTACCTTTCTGATCTAATTCTAAAGTCTTGTATACCAATGTATACAAGTTCCACCCAGCTTCCTCTTCCTCCCAGGTCTTATAGTTCCACCGAACAAATTCAAACCGTTGCATCTTCACAATATTCAAACCCATCTCTGCAACCATTTCCACCTTCCTCAAAAGCCGTCTAGTATGACTCTCAAGAGGATTCCGTAAACCATCAATCTCGCTAACTACCTTCATAAGACTACCCCCTTTTCGGACTCTTTATTTTAATTATAACATATATCAGTGGCTAAGTAAACCTATAAAGAAAATGACTTATCGGCTATCCGCAACCACTATTTACACTCTCAGGAGAAGAATAAAACAAAACTCAGTAACGATAACAATATGGAATATACTATACTGGTAAATAACTATATGGTATAAACAAACTATCTTGCCGATGATAACCAATACATTACAAGAATATAATAAGTAGGTAACAGATAGACAGAAACAGATAGTGTTATATAATGGAATGGTTACTGGTCACCCGAAGGGTGGTGTACCACGGTACATGGTCTCGGCACTGGACTCTTTGGTCACGTGCGCTAGCGCCTGTATACGGGCACGGTACACGGTCTCGCACTGGTTCTTGGTACCAGTGACCGCCAAAGGTAACGAGTTCTTGGTACCAGTGACCGCCAAAGGTAACGAGTTCTTGTAGGTATATAAGGGACAGGATGAGAAGGTAACGGTACGGCGGTACGGTGGTAGGACCAGTGCCCGTTAGGCAGAAACGCCGTGTTCCGTTAGGCTGGCACACGTCCAGTATGCCATGACCGTTAGGCCTAACGGTCATGGTTTCCCGTGGGAACGGGGCTTAGCGCGGTATTTGTGACGATTCCATAGGTACGAGTACATAACGGGTTGGTGACTGGGGCTCCGCCCACCTGGAGGCGGATACGGCTACCGCCGAAGGTACCGCGGGGATGAGTGGATAAGGGGAACGTAACGGGTTGGCGACGGCGGTTGGTCGTACCAGAGAAGTACCCAAAACCGATGCCGCCGACAGGGGAAATAGAGAAACGACAGGAAATAGCGGTGAATAGCGGCTTAACCGCTATAGGGGAAAATGACCAGTGAATAACCGAAGGTAGGATACAAATCAGAAAATCTGTAGGGTATAAGGGAAGAGTCGAGAATTATACAGGTAAGCGGTTACTGGAAAATAGGGCATAAAAATAGATCAGTTTAGCGTCATGATCAGGACGTTTCCCCTTACAGGTTAATACACATCGTTAATACGAGAATCATGCCTACAATGACACGCACTACAGTAAAGTATTCGTATGCCGTCAATTCCTTTTGTTTCTGTCTCATTCTGTGACCTCAAGGCTATAGCCTGATAGACTGTCAATCAATTCAATCAGGCTTGATTCATGTCCTGATAACTGTATCTCAGATGCGCTACAGTTATCGTAATAGTCAAAAGGAACGTCGAAAGGGAGAAGATCGACGTTCCTGATAAACTCCCTTTCGATGTGTGTCATCGTTTCACCTCACAGGAATGTGCTGAGCTAATTCGATTACTTTAAAAAGGAAGTAACATACAGGAATTGCTATCAGTCCTAAGTAGCCTATAATCTGCATAATGTTTCTCCTTTCCCCTGCTACCTTTCGATAGCAGGGGAATTGTTAAAGTTTAGATAGCATTGAGTACTTCACACGCTACCTTGTCAGTGATGCCTGATATGATGCCTGTCTTTGCATCGACAGAAACCTTCATACCCCTTTGTTCACTGATCGCTTTCAGATGACTTGCAATCCTTACAGAACCTTTCGTTTTCCCCTGCGCATAATCGTCAAGGGAAAATCCCTCGATTCTAAGCAATGCTTCAACAACAAACACTGTCAAGGGCTGAGGGTCTACTATAACCTTTTTCCCTACAACCTTTGTATTGTGCTTGCATAGCTGATATGCAAGGCAGGTAAAGTAGCTGATCAGGAACGAACCTGTCAAGGGCTTGACCTGTATCGCTACAGGCTCAGCATACTCGATAATGCCCTTGTGCTCGTGCACCTTAGGAGACAGGGACAAGGCATACTTATCGCCTTTCCTGACAATGCCCTTGAAGTAAGGGACTGTCAAGGTGTCAGGAGAGCTAGCTTGACTACTCTTTCTAGCCTTGCTCTCTTTGTCTGCCTTCAGTTGATTAGCTGTTTCGAATAAATTCATGATATCACCTGTAGCCTGTTGATTAGAGTTAAGACAGTGAATGACACAGGCTCAGTCATTGTACTGTCTGCTATGTTCTCTTGCCTTATGAATCGCAAGGCTACGTATGAGCTTGCGATTACTCTGAACCCTGTTAAGGTCTTACTATGTAGTATCATGCAATCACAACAGGGATTCGACTATGCACGATAATTATGAAAGATCAGTCTGAGTAAGTGACAGGGCGAACCTGTCCCTTGAGGCCTCAGCCTCTCATCCCTCTTCTCCTCTGAGGAGAGGGACACCTCGAAAAACTCTGAGGGCCTCGACCCTCGCCTCTGTATGGGGTCCACGCCACAATATTTTCAGCCAGTTTCCGTGAACTTTTCCTGTAGTGGTTTTACAGTGAACAGTTCATAGAAGAGTAACCAGCACCTGCTACCAGCACCTGCTACCTGTAGCTTGTATCAGTAACTCACCAAAGTAGCCCCCACCATTTCCAATCCCCAGCACCTATACCCTTTTCTCAATTTGTGGAGACCATATAGCCGTCATCTGAAACCTTTAGCGGTCCCCTTTCTTTCCCCCTCCTGCATACATTCCCCTATACTATCCCTGTAAAATCAAATGCCGAAGCAAAATTCTCGACAGAATACTTTATTACAAAGATATCCTTGACAATGTAAAGTATTAGGGATATCATCCAAGTAACCTTAACCAATGGAGGTCTTGTATGTCTAAGAGAACTTTTGATGAATGGTACGAACACCTTACACTTATATCGGCAGAGTACGGAGAACTGATATCTATTGCTGATTGGATTATACCATATGAGGCTGGCATGACTCCCGAAGAAGCTTTCTTCAGCGAGTATCCAGAGTTCCGATAATGGGAAAACGAGGACCGCAACCCCATAGTGCCAGGGGAACAAAAGAAAGGATGGGCACTATTCCAATTGTCAAGGGAGCCACTACCGAGGGAATACCTGTAGTTATGTGGGACGCTGTTCCACAGTGCGATGTCCATTATTGCCAGATTAAAGATACTTGCCCGTATATTGAAGAAGACAGTTTGTGCGGGGTACGGAAGGAGTATTTGGATTATGTATATCGGCACTTTATGGGATCCGTGAATGCCGAAGATAAGCAGGCTTTGTTTCGGATTGGGTTTGAGTTGATCCCGCTGTTCAGTCACTTGGTGTCGTTGAAGATAGCTAACCATGGTAGGCCCGTAACCACTTTAACCGATAAAGGTAGTGTGCAGGTTAACCCGTTATTTCGGGAGATACGGGAAACCATCCGTAGTATTAACCTGAATATAAACGATCTTGCCGAGAGCTTTAGCAGTGATTTTGGTAAGGGTGGGGAAGGGGATGATGTTCTTGGTAACACTGGTTATTACGATAAGTTGTTTGAGGGAGAGGCACCGAAGGTAATCCGAAAGACGAGGAATAGGGTATGAGATCCATTACCGAGTACCGTAATGGTGGAGAAGGGTTTGGTCTGTGGGTAGAAGACCACATCTGTTTACCGATATTCAAGGAAGGAGAAACCATAGCTACCTGGATACCTGTTGCTGATATGAGTAGGGATCCAAATCCCAGTACTGGCAGGTCATACTGGGAAATGTGGGAAGAGCAAAAGAAGGTTGCCGAAGATGCTTTGCGGATGATAGATGGTAAGTTTATCCATAGGCTGATTATCTTCTGCTGGCAACGAGGGGAGGGCAAGTGTCAGGCCAAAGGCAGTAAGGTTTTAATGTTTGATGGTACCATCAAGAAAGTGGAAGATATTGTAGTTGGTGATCTATTGATGGGAGATGATAGTGCCCCGCGAAAGGTTCTGTCTTTAGCAAGTGGTGTTGAAGAGATGTTTGAGGTAATACCAAACAGAGGGGAAACCTTAACTGTAACTGGTGACCATATCCTTTCTTTGAAAGCCAATAGAACATATACCAAATTTCTCAGTGATCCTGCTTATGATGCAAATGGTATTATTGACATTTCCGTAAATGATTTTGTACGAAAGAATGATGCTTTTAAAAAATACCATTTAATGTACAAGGTTCCAGTAGAGTTCCCTGAACAAGAAGTTCCAATAGAACCATACTATTTGGGATTGTGGCTTGGTGATGGTTCTTCCAATAGTACAGAAATTACCAGCATGGACTCGGAAGTCTCTGAATATCTTGAGGGGTATGCTGGAAGATTGGGGCTTAACTACGTTATTCGTGGCAAAGAAGGGAACAAAGCACAAGGCCATTATATTGTAAAAAATCATGGTGGGAATGACATAAACTTTCTATTGGAAAATCTACGTAACCGTAAACTATTAAATAACAAGCATATTCCACAGGAGTACAAATCCAATTCTCGTAAGAATAGATTGGAAGTTCTTGCTGGTATTGTTGATAGTGATGGTTACGTAAACAGAAATTCTATCCAAATAACTTTAAAAAGTAAAATTCTTTCGGAGGATATCCTGTTTTTGGCCAGGTCTTTGGGGTTTCATGCAGAGATGAAGCAATGTACCAAAACTATTAAAAGTAATGGTTTTTCCGGAGAATATTACCGTATAGGAATTTCGGGGGAGTGTTCTATAGTACCAACCCGTATTGCCAGAAAGAAAATTTCTTCTAGAAAAATTAATAAACCAATCCTTGCCTCTGAGATAAAAGAAGTTCGATCAGTTGGGGAACAGGAATACTATGGATTTACTTTAAATGGGAACGGTAGATACGTAACCGGTGATTTTACTGTAACCCATAACTCACTTTTTGCCTGTCTGATACAGTTATGGAAATTCTTCTGTTTCCCGCGGCAACAGATCATGTTGGGTGCCAATAGTAAGGAGCAAACCAAGTTTGTTCACTATGACATTATGCGGGATATCATTCTGAATAGCCCTAAGTTGCTGCGGATAGTTGGTAAACGGAACGTGCAGGAGAAAGAGATACGGATGAGAGATAAAAGTGGTAACATCGGTTCTTTCATTAAAAGTATCTCGTCTTTCAGTGGTATCGTGTCTAATGTGTCTGGGTATACCTTCTCGGAGATGTTCGATATGAACAATCCGAAGTTCTTTGTTCAGCTGGATGGTAGTATCCGTAATATACCGAATGCATTAGGTGTTATCGACAGTACCGTATCAGAGAAAAGCCACATATTGTATAAACTGTACCAAACCTACAGTCGTGGTGAAGACCCAGCCCTATTTTTTCATTTTCGTTGCAGTCCAGATGGTGATTATAAGGACTTCTGGAACCCGCAGATGACCCAGCAACAGCTAGATTCCTACAAAGCCAAGTTTCCTGAAGCAGACTTTGCCCGTTACTTCAAAAATACGTGGGATGCGGGCAGTAAAGCTATGTTTACCGCTGATTTGGTTGAAGCCACCCACTATATTGGGGTTAATAACACGCTTGGAATGCAGAATCAGCTTGTGGAGACTATAAAAACTATCCAAAAATTAGAGTTAATAGGGGATCGGGACGAGAAAATAGGGCGGGAAAGGGCATTATCTGCCCCATATTTGAAGAAAGATTTGATGAAAATCGACCAAATATACGTTTTGCATGACGGTTCCATGCACGCCAAAATGTCTGATTTGTCTGATTTGCAGCGTTTAACCGACGTATTTAAGACCGATTGGGTCTTATGTGCAGGGATAGATAGGGCAGATCCATTGAAGTTAAACAAGATGGCAGGGGCCAAAACTATCATTACCATGACTGCAAAAGGGCTTCCAAACAGTAAAAATAACCCTGATGCTTATCTGGAAGATGGTTCTGTAAAGAAATATATCTACTTTTTAATGCATTTGGCACACGTTTCCAGCAATGATCTGAATGATATCAAGGATGTTTTGAAGAGAATAGTGGATGTGTTCGACGGTTTGGACACGTTATGCTCTGAAAGATGGGGTATGTGGGATATGGGTGAATGGTGTGCGGAAAATGAGATTGCTTTGGAAGTTATTTCTCCGACGTATGACCGGCAACGTCAAATGTTCTCAGAACTCTATTCTTTATACAAAAATGGATTGTTTAAGACCCCCAAAGTGCATGTTCCAGGAGCCAAAGGACCAGACATTCTTGAGGAAGAAGCCAAAAGATTTGATCACAACCCATTCAAAAAATGGTACGGTTCCCCTGAAAAGACAGAAAAATGGGGCATCCAAGATGATGCAATTTATAGTTTAGCCAATGCAGTTTACGGTGGAAGGAACCTTGGGCCAGAAGATTTTAAATCTAGAAGTGCCGATATCAATTTTGGTACAATGTACTATGAAGAAACAAAGGGAGAATATTAATGGAACAGATGGATATTGACCAGATTATTGATGATTTGCCCGATGAGGTACTGGGACAACTGGCTGCTTCTATGCCATGGTCTAATTACACAGGGGAAGGAACTCAGGTATTAGATGAAGATGGTTTTCCCATAACAGGAGTTTCCGATTACCAGAACTTCAGAGAGTTGCAGGAACTTTGCTGGAAGAAGTTCTTGGAGAATCCACAGATCAATACCCATATTCAGGACTACATGGGTAATCTTACAGGGTTCGGCTTTAATATGGATTCTGACCAGCCTAAAGTGGCTGAAGTAATGAAAGCCCATATAGAAGATCCACGAAATGCCCTGTACAGGAATTTACCCAAGCATGTTGCCCGTTCAGGTATCGAGGGGGAACTGTTCTTGTGCTTTACTTTGCACAATGATGGATTCGTGGAAATAGACTTCATGAGCCCAAGAACCCTTGCCTCCACTGGCCATAAGAACTCTGGTATATTTTTCCATAAAAGGAAAGCAGGATTCCCGTTATTCTATGAATTTGATCTAAAGGATAGTGAAGTAACGGAAGTGTCAAGTGGGACAATTGTTATTCCATCCATTAATATCGCCTATTTCCCCGAGTATGCTAATTACTGGAAAGAATATAAAGGGGATGGTATTACTGAGAAGAAACTTTCTGGTGCAAAATCCAGATCAAGGAAATTTTCTAAAGTAGGTGGTTACAGCCAGTTTATTGTTGAATGGGACAAGGGCTTTTTCACCACAAGGAATGTTTCTCACATACGAACTACTCTTGTCTGGTTATCTCATTATGAAAATCTGAAGAAGTGGGAAATAGATCATAAGAAGTCAAGTGGTTCTTATTTGTGGGTGGCTACCATTGAAGATGCAAAATCTTTTCGGACATGGTTGAAACTTACTGAGGACCAGAAGAAGGATACTGGTCTATTTGCGAAGAAGAAACCTGGTGGCACTATTGTCCTTCCTCCTGGTATAAAGCTGGAATGTATCAATCCGGATCTACCAAAGATATCAGATGCAGATACCGATATTATGTCTATGGTTGTATCCGGTTTGAATAAGCCTGAAGATATGGTAACTGGTGCTACAAAGGGTTCCACTTTCTCAGGTGTCAAGGCTTCCCGTGGCCCTGCTGCTGATCGTATCCATGACCAGATAGCTTATTTTGATCGGTTTCTGAAGTTAGATTTCTGGAGACCACTGTTCCTTCTGCGTAATGCTGTATTGCCTGAGTTTAAGTTGGAATATACTGTAGAGGAAGTGGTAGATTTCAAGAATAAGAAACCAGTAATAAAGAAAGTCCAGAAACTTGCCCATGATCTTATCTCAATTGAATATCCTATCTCGGATATCTCGGATATGGATTCTAAGGCATCCGCTCTGCTTGGTGTAAAGCATCCATCACTTATTGAGGTTCTTGGAATTCCTCATGAAGAGGTAGCAAGGAAACTTGGTATTGGTAATTATAAAAAGAAAAGACTGCAACGGGCAACCGAGGATGAGAATTACCCTGAATTGCCAACTACAATCGAAATTGAATCACTTCAGGAAGGTGGTGGGGAAACAAAGGATCCGAAGAATAATCCCGACAAAGGGAATAAAACACCAAATAACCCTGATAAAAAATCTAAGGATACGGAGGAAAACACTTGACATTACAAAAACATCCCTATATGATTAGCAAAACCCCACGGATATGGAGGAACGAATGACCAAAAAATATGACAGGATTTTCACCCAATTGTTTAACCGTCCCTGGTTAATCACCCAGGAAATGCTGTTGACAATGATTGAAATTTCCAACCGAGAAGTAGATATTGAAGCTGTACAAGCCCGCTTTTCCCAACCATTAATCAATGCTGAACGGGCTACAGTGAGAGATGGGGTTGCAATTATCCCTGTTTCTGGTCCTATTTTCCCAAAAGCAAACCTGATGACTGAATACTGTGGTGCTACTTCTGTCGAATCCATAGCAAGAGATTTGACTGTTGCCATGGAAGATGATGAAGTAAACAGTATTATTCTTAATGTTGATTCCCCTGGTGGTCACGTTACTGGTATAAACGAACTCGCCAATATGATCAGAAGCTACTCCGCTGACAAACCTATACATGGTTATTCAGGTGGAACTGCTGCTTCTGCTGGTTATTGGTTGCTTTCTTCCTGTTCGGATGTTACCATTGATGCTACTGCCAGAGTTGGAAGCATTGGAGTTGTTGTTGGTCTCCCGCCTAAAAGCGAAGGGGATCCGATAGAAATTGTCAATACAGCTTCCCCTAATAAACGAGTGGATTACACCACTAAAGAGGGGAAAGCCGTAGTAGTAGAGGAACTGGATGCTCTTGCCGGTGTGTTCATTTCTTCGGTAGCCGAATTTAGGAATGTGACGCCATCAGTGGTCACGAAGGATTTTGGAAAAGGTGGTATATTGGTGGGGTCAGATGCCGTTAAAGTAGGCATGGCTGACCGAATTGGTTCCTTTGAGGAACTTCTATCCGAAAAGAGCAAAGGAGGAAATTCCATGCCGAAAAAGTATGAGGGTACAGCCGTATCCTTGAAAGAAGACAACCCGAGTATTTACGATGATATTTTCAATGCTGGTGCTGCTGCCGCAGTAAAAGAATCCGAAGAGATTGTTGCCTCCAAGGATAAAATTATTGTTTCCCTGAAGGAAGATAATGATAAGTTGGTCGCTTCCAATAAGGATATGACTGATCAGATCAAGGCATACCAGAAGAAAGAAGCAATGCAGGAAGAACAGAATATGGTTGCTACCGCAAACGCTATTGTTTCTGAGACTCTGGCTTCAAGTACCGTCCCGAATCATCTTCATAAAAAAGTACGCGCATTGCTGGATCATTCAAAGTTTGTGGTTGAAGGCAAACTGGATGCAGATGCTTTCACCGCTGCTGCAAAATCAGAAGTTGCCGAGTGGGAAGATTCTTCCAGTTCTATAAAAGGAATTGGTAGCAAAGAAGGTTTTGAGGGGGATACTGATAGTACCGATACTGATAAAGTGGTGTCCCATTTGGCCAGCCTTGTCAACTAAAATAACGATTATATAATTGGAGGAATTTACAATGGTAGAAATGGGTTTAGGTGGAAGCACTCCGCAAGTAAATCATGGTGGGGAGACTGCTGGTCAAAAGCGGCTTTTCTACAGTGTCCGTGATATCGCTTTGATCAAAGACAAGCATGTTCTCGGTGGTTTTGGTGTACTGAGGGCAGGGCAGGTA
>Ga0209318_1002151_pt1 | contig 10266 bp, 19 predicted proteins | sample RifGroE1_FD_183999 | JGI IMG/M metagenome (GOLD analysis project Ga0209318, IMG submission 183999) | Groundwater microbial communities from Rifle, Colorado, USA - Groundwater E1 (SPAdes) (version 2) | ecosystem: Environmental > Aquatic > Deep subsurface > Groundwater | place: Rifle, Colorado...
ATGGAGTGGGGTAATGATATTTGAAAAGCAAAGAATTAAGTTTGATTTATTGATTAGTGTATGTAAACAAATCTTAAACGAGTTCATGGGAGAAATAGATTATGAGTAGCAGATCAAAGAAGAAACGTCTATGGCGTGAAGAAAAAGAAAGAAGATATCAGGCAGTAATAAAATTCTATGATAATGTTCTTCATAATCTTGAAGAAATAAAGAAAGCAAAAGAAGAAGGTAGAGGGATAGAAACTATTAAATGGGCTGAATTGGATAAAACAACGGTTGATAAATTGTGTGAATAGAAAGGAGTAATTATGAAGAAAAGTTATTGTCCGATATGTGCTGAAGATTTAAATTATGAACCATTTTGTTCTTCCTGTGGAGAAGTATCAGGTGCTAAATTAGAGGAATATGATTTGCATGAATATAACTATTACATAGAAAAACAAATGAGAATATTCGGTGAGGTCATTAGAGAACCAGTTAATTCATTAGTAGAACCAGAACCAATAAAAGTTTATAATTGTGGCACAAAAACGCACGAATGGTATTTTGCAAATGGCGATATATTAGAAATGAAAGACGTGAGGTAATGTAGCTATGGATAACTGGACTTTTTACGGTAAAACAATATTTATGTGGAGTTTGGTATTAATACTATCTTTGTTAGATATGTTTGTTCCAGAAAACTTCTATAGAAATACGATAAATGAAATTCATATTTTTAAAGTTTTATCAATTTGCATGATGTTATCAGCACTAGCTGGAAGTATTGTTTGTAGATTGGGATGGAACAATGAAAAGAAATACGATACCTCATATCTTGATTACTTATATTCACAAGAGAAAAGAGATATAAATAGAGCAATTGAAACAATGAAAAATATAAAAAACATTGATTTAAAAGAGAAATATAAGGACTTTATAAAATAACCGTTAAAATTGATTTTTCAATGGGTTTAAGAAAGGAGATATTATGGAGAGATTGAAACTACATTTTATGATTGCTGTCATTAAGTTGTTAATGGCAATATGTTGGAAAATAGATGGATATGATGATTCGTTAATTCGTTCAGGAGAGTATAAATATGCTAATGATGTAACAGGTGATTTGCAAAATGAAATAAATAAATTACTATGAAAATGACATTTTATGGAGTTTTAATTAACAAAATATAATGAAAGAGAGGTAAAATAAAAATTAAACCATATTTTAAATCAGAGAATTCGAGATTATATCATTGTGATAACCTTGAATTACTAAAAGAATTACCAAGCAATTACATAGATCTAATATATAGTGATATTCTATATAATACAGGTAAAAAATTTAAAGATTATAATGATAATTTGGGAACACCACGACAAGCATTAGAATGGTATAAACCAAGGTTAATAGAAATGAATAGAATTTTAAAAAATAATGGAAAAATATGTTTGCACTGTGATTGGCACCTGTCACATTATTTAAAAATAGAAATGGATAATATTTTTGGAATTGATAATTTTAGAAATGAAATCATATGGAGATATAAAAGATGGACAGCATCTTCAGATAGTAAATTTCAATCAATGCATGATACTATATTATTCTATGCAAAAGGAAAAATAGTAATTAATCATCAATATGAGAAATTAGAAAAACCAAAGAAACAAAATATAAATACAAATGATAAAAAGAGTGTAAGAGATGAAAATGGTAAAGTTATTTATCATACGCAAACAGAAAGACAAATTGATGATGTTTGGGAAATCCCATTTTTAAATCCAGTTAGCAAAGAGAGAATTGGATATGATACACAAAAGCCAAAGTTATTGCTAGAAAGAATTATAAAAAGTTTATCAAATGAAGGTAACGTAGTAGCGGATTTTTTCATGGGAAGTTGTACAACGGGAGAAGTAGCATTAGATTTAAATAGAAAATTTATAGGATGTGATATCGGAGATAAGGCTTGTGAAATTAGTAAAGGAAGACTAAATAAGTATAACCAATGAAACGACATTTCATGTGATAAAAGGAGTAAAAATGAGTAAACATTGTCATATTTGTAACACAGAACAATATACAGAATTAATCGAAAAGGAATCAGAGTTTAAGTTGAGTCGTTATGATTTCCCTATAAAATTTAAAGATAAATTCTATAGATGTAATAATTGTAATGAACAATGGTATGAAGCAGGAATGTTAGATGAAGTTAATTTTAATATGATGAATGCTATTCCTGAAGATAAAATATTACCTAAAGACAAAGAATATAGGGAGAAATTAAGGAAAGGAATATGATATGGCATATACAGATTTTTCATACCTACAAGACGAATATAAAGATATAATTAATTATTGCAGAAATCTCAAAGTAGGAGATAAAATCAAGTTTCAAAAAGAAAAACACAGATATACTATTCAAGCGAAGTCTGATAGGTTTATTGTTTGTACAAAGCCTTTTAACGCTCGTAAAACTTATCTCTATACTATCATTGATCTGGAAAGATTGGTAAGAGGTGCAATTGGTTTAGTATTTGGATTGACTGATGATGTTAATAATTCTGAATCAGCGCAGGAATGTATTAATGATTTAGAGAATGGTGAATATGAAGTTTCACATAGGAATTGTGTGAAGCTGGATGTGGAGGTAATATGACAAAGTTATGTCCTAAATGTCAAGGTTTAATGGATACAAATTCATATTTTGGCGAATGGATTTGCGGTAGCTGTGATTATACAGAACCAATACGCAATAATTTATGGATTGAGAAATTAGATTATATCATTGAAAATAATGATATTAGTCCAATAGCCAGAGTCCCAAATAATCGGGAATTAATGGATAAAATTAATGAGATAATTAAGGTTATGAATGGTATTACAAATCCTAGATGTAATATATGAAAGGAGATATTGTATGATATTTAATGAAGATTCGGAAGTAAAAATAGATATCTATAAATGGAAAGGCGAAGATAGAGTTGATATTGAAATTGATTATGGCGGATTTAATAAGATAGAACTTGACGTTAGTACGATGAAAGAAGCTGACCTATTGATAAAAGCACTGAAGAAAGCAGTAGTAAATAAACACAAAGTTGATGAAGATGGAAATATAATAGAGTAAATGAAAGAGCGAATTCATTCGCTGGAAAGGTAGTATATATGCTTAGATTAAAAGAATATATTCCAATTGAAAGATTAAGTGATTACGGGTTTGAAGAAGACCCTAATAATTGTGAACATCCAGAAGATCATTATTATTGGCTCAATAATTGGTTTAATCAAATTACACCAGAGTATAGAATTACCGTAAGCACTATAGATAGACATATTGAAATTTTATCTTTAGGAGATGAAGGATTAAGAAATACTCATAATATTGATGTTCTATATAAAATGTTTGAAGACGATATTATATCAATGAAAGAATAATTTTAAGTGCTAGAAAGAGTGGTGATAAATATTTGTAATAAATGTAGTTTTAGTTATCCAGAAAATGAATACATAGCAGAAGAGCATATGGACATAGAAATATCTATTGATAGTACAAAACAATATTTTGAATCATATTTAGAGCAAGATTATGATTTTAATTATTATATTGGTATCTGCGGAAATCTCACAGAAATTAAGATACCGATAAAATATTGTCCTGAATGCGGACGAAAGTTATAAAAGATGAAATGGAGAAATCAATGGATAAATATTATGCAGGAATAGGATCAAGAGAAACCCCTTTGATTGTTCAACATCTATTTAGAAAGGTTGCTTTCTATTTAGCAAATCAAAACTACATATTACGTTCAGGACACGCTAAAGGTGCTGATGATGCATTTGAAATAGGATGTGATAATGCTAGTGGCAATAAAGAAATATATCTTCCTTGGAGTGGATTTGAAGGTTCTAGTTCAGAATTAATAGTTAGTGATCCTAGAGCTTTTGAAATTGCTCAAAAATATCATCCTTACTGGCATAATTTAAAACAGGGTGGTCAAAAGCTACAAGCAAGAAACAGTCATCAAGTATTGGGTAAGGACTTAAATACACCGTCTAGTTTTGTATTATGTTGGACAAAAGGTGGTAAGGGTTCTGGTGGTACAGGTCAGGCAATTAGAATAGCAAGAGATTATAATATTCCTATTTTTGATGCAGGAAGTTATAAGGATAGTGATGAGATTAAGAGTTGTATTAAGGTGTTTTTAAAGGATTTTATAAGCCTATAAACGAAGTGATTTATCGTGTCATTTAACTAACAATATATAATAAAGGTGAGGTTGATTAATATTAAATATGAACAATAATAATAAAATAATTCTAGACTTATGTGGAGGTACTGGTAGTTGGAGTAAACCATATAAGGATGCAGGATATGACGTAAGGATCATTACTCTACCAGACTATGATGTGAGGACTTATGAGCCTCCTGAGAATGTATATGGAATACTAGCAGCTCCACCTTGTACAGAATTTAGTGTTTTGAATTGCATAGCAGCACCAAGGGAACGTAATGAAGATGAGGGTATGGAAATTGTAAATGCTTGCCTTGATATAATCAATAAGTGTAAACCTAAATTTTGGGCTATGGAAAATCCAACAGGATATTTAAGAAAATACATTGGAACACCTAAAATGTCATTTCAGCCTTGGGAGTTTGGAGACGCTTGGACAAAAAGAACCGATATTTGGGGAGATTATAACCTTCCACTAAAGATATATAAACAATGGGATGATGTCCCAAAACTTCCATTATACATAAGACCTAATAGAGAGAAACCCAATTTTGCATTTTTACATAAATCAGCTATCAAGGATATACCTCAATTGTCAGAATATAATCCCAAAACAGATGCAGAATTCAGAGCTATTACCCCTCCAAGTTTTGCAAAAGCTTTCTTTCTCGCAAACAAATGAAAAAGCTATTTCATGGGCAAAATAAAAACAGGATCTTCATCCTGTTCGTAAATAAGTTAAATAAAGATGAGGTTAACACTTAATGTTCACTATTAATATATCATATATTTACAAAAAATACAAATAAATAATTATGCATTCGTAACCGCATAATCAATCAATATGCATTTGTGAGTGCATAAAAATAATTTACAAATATTACTTGACATTTAATAACTAACAATGTATAATAAAATCATGGAGCGAGGGAAAGCAAAACAGAGATAATCACAATGTATGATTATGGAAACCCACCAGAAGGTGAGAATCCTAAAAACATCATACATAAAACTTCATCCCTGAGAAGTGTGACAAAATTATCTGATTGCTCAATTTATATAGGTGGTTTAGAGCATCCAAGCACAGGATGATGCGATATAGTGTATGAAGAATAAGCATAACACCTATTAATACAAATTAAATGAAAGGAACAAAGAAATGGAAATAGTTAATATGAAAGATATCCTTCAAGACAAAAGAAAAATAGATGATTTTCTTGAAGCTAACAAAAATTTAGTATGGAAGGTTATAAATAAATCATTTCCAAGTTTAGTTAATACATATGATATTGATGATTATTTCCAAGAAGGTATGATAGGATTATATGATGCAATGAAACGGTTTGATGAAACAAAGAAATGTGAATTTTCTACATTGGCTTGTATTTGCATTAAGTCGATTATTTCAAATAAAATTGTATCTAGTCGGTATCAGAAAAGAGTTCTTAATAATAACACTATATCTTTATATAAAATAATATCAAAAAATGATGACAATCTAAGGATCATTGATATACTTAAAGATAGAATAGATATTGAGAATAGTGTTATAGAAAGTTATGATACAGCAGAAAGACATAACAGAGTGATGCAAATATTAAACAATAATTTATCGCCAAGACGGAAAGAAGTATTACAAAGTCTTTTAAGACTGAAATCACAAGTGCAAATTGCAAAAGACTTAAATTGTTCAAGACAACTTATAGGATTAGATGTTAAAAAGATATTGGAAGAAGCAGCTAAGATTTGTGCTTAATAGAGGGAACTAAATGAACAATTTATGGAGGAAAACAAGTGGGAAGTATAGAATTAAAAAATATTCATATGTCACCAGAAGATTTTCATAATGCAGTAAAAAGATATACTACAGATTGCAATAAATGTATACATATTAATTTAACTGAGAAACAACAAGGTCAAAATAAAGCACCTCATATTTGTAATTTGTTCAATAAGAGATGTTTACATCAAGGTTTTCATCCTGCTATAATACCATGTATTGAATGTAACAGCGATAGTTTTGTTGACAAATATAAAGAATGAATTAGGGATTTTAATGACTAAAATTATAAGGAGAATGAGAATGAATAAAATTGAACGTATCAAAGAACTAGTTAATATCTGTAACTATCATAATCGCAAATACTACACTGAAGATAAGCCTGAAATCAGTGATAAAGAATATGATAAACTGTATAATGAACTTTGTGATTTAGAAGCAGAAACAGGTTACATACTAGCTTCTTCACCAACACAGAAAGTACAGGGTGAAGTATTATCTGAACTTGTAAAAATACAGCACTCAGAACCTATGTTATCAGCAGAGAAATCTAAGGATATTAACGATGTTCTTAAATTTATGGGTAACAAAGAATGTGTTTTATCATGGAAACTAGATGGGTTAACCTTAGTGTTGAAGTACAATAACGGTAAATTTCAACAAGCCATAACCAGAGGATCAGGTTATGAAGGAGAAGATGTCTCTCATTCCGTTAGAGTTTTTACAAATGTTCCAATGACAATACCATATAAAGGTTATCTTGAATTACGTGGAGAGGGATTAGTACCGTCAATTGAATTAGATAGAGTGAATTCTGAATTGATTGCTAATGGAGAAGAATCATATTCAAATTGCAGAAACTTGGCAGCAGGTTCAGTTAGGCAGTTAGATGCTAAAATTACAAAGGAAAGAAACTTGATATTTATTGCTTTTGGAATAATAAGTTGTGATGTCATTTTACCTTTAAAGTATTTACAACTAGATTGGCTACAGCAACAAGGATTTGAAGTGGTATATCATGAAGTAATTGATAAAAATAATTTACAGTCATGGATAAATATATTTGAAGGTATGATTCCTAATTTATCATTCTTGACTGATGGACTGATAATTGAATATAATGATATCACTTATGGTAAAGCACAAGGATCAACAGGACACCACAGTAAAGCCTTATATGCTCTCAAATGGCAGGATGATAGTTGTGAGACATCATTTATAGGGGTTGAATTAAATACTACTAGAACTGGCATGTGTTCTATCACAGGAATATTTAAGGAAGTGGATATAGATGGAGTAAAAGTGTCAAGAGCAAGTCTACACAACTACGATATATTTGAAGCCTTACAACTAGGTGTAAACGATATTATAATTGTATATCGTGCAAATCAAGTGATCCCTCAAATAGAAGACAATCTTACTCGTTCAGGAACATATAAGATTAATATGCACTGTCCATCATGCGGTAGTAATTTAGTAATTAGACAGCCTAAAGAAGCTAGGTTCTTATTCTGTGAGAATGAAAACTGTCCTTCAAAATTGGCGAATAAGTTTGTACACTTCGTTAGCAAGGATGCAATGAACATAGACGGTCTTTCGGATGCAGGAATATTAACATTCCTTGATAATGGTTGGATAGAAACATTTGCTGATTTGTATAGACTTGATAGATACAAGGCAGACATTATAAGAACTGAAGGGTTTGGCATTCGTAGCTACACTAAACTTATTGAAGCAATTGAAAAATCTAAAAATGTTAAGTTTGAGAATTTTGTATATGCTCTAGGCATAGATCAGATTGGTAAGGGTGGAGCAAAGAGATTAGCAAAGCATTTTAAGAACGATATTAATGCTTTCTTGACAGCAACTAGTTCACATCATAATTTTACTTCTATCGCTGATTTTGGAATGATTACGGCTTATGGTGTATATGAGTATTTTCAATCAGAAAGTAATATGGCTATGGTAAAAGAATTATTGCAGTATATTACAATTAAGCAGGAGGAAAAGAAGATGGAAGGATTTAAGGATTTATCTAATCTTACTTTTGTTGTAACAGGAAATGTAACTACATTTAAGAATCGGGGAGAATTAGAAGCATTGATAACTTCGCTCAATGGTAAGCTATCAGGAAGTGTATCTTCAAAAACAAATTTCCTTATCAACAATGACATAACATCTACTTCTGGAAAAAATCAAAAAGCTAGAGAGTTGGGTATACCTGTTATTGATGAAAATGATTTCAACAAAATGATAGGAAGATAAAAATGCAGGAAAGCAATTAAAAACTTGCAAATATTGTTAAAGTTAATTACACTAACAAAATATAAAAAATGCAGGATTTACCAATACAATCCTGCAAAAATAAATTGAGGTGAAGTATGAGCAAAATAAACTGTGATTTTAAACTGCAAGATTTATATGCTATTAAAGATTCTTTGCAAAATACCATAGTATGTAGACAATATGTATGTCGTGTTCAAAAATCTGGTGAAACATATGATGAATATATTAAAGATATTGAATATGAGAAAAAGATTGTAGATGATATTGTTGAAATTATAAACAAGTATAAATCAACGGAGGTACATTATGATTAATTTAAATGTTGGTATTTGTTTTAGTTTATTGCTTAATACAACTAAAGTTGATTGGACTATTTTGCAGTACGAATTTAAAAAGATAGTAGAAAATTCCGTATTACATTGTATGGCAAGAACTTTTGAAAGAATATCTACAACAAGAATCGAAAATGAGATTGTATCTATTTATATGAAATATAATCAAGATCAGAGAGTTGTTGAATTTATTTGTATTAATGCTGATGAAAGTCAATTAGATGTGTTTTAAAAGCCATTAAAAGCTAAGTTTTATAGGCTAAAATATTAAACAAACAATATATAAATAACTATTGCAATATGGTATAAAACGTGGTATATTATAAGAGTAAACAATAACCAAATAAAATTAAATTTAGAAAGGAATTAACATTATGGAATTTGCTCAATTAAAGAAATTACTACAGGAAAACTTTAAAACCATGACAAAAGATACAGCACATTTATTTGAGGTTGATCTAGACAAAGACGAATTGTGGAATTTATATCTGGACAGTTATCCATCGGGAACTAATAAAATTTACAGAGAACGAAGAGAGCATGATTGTAGTGCATGTAGACATTTTGTAAAGAACATTGGTAATGCAGTTGTTATCAAAGATAATAAGGTTCAAACGATTTGGGACTTTGAAACGAATGATACCACATTTCAACCAGTAATAAAAGCTTTATCTGCATATATCAAATCCAGAATTGTCACAGATGTATATGTTAGCAAGTTTAAGAAGATAGGGACAGACAAAAATTTTGAGGAAATAGAAAACGGTAAGGTTACAGAGTGGCAACACTTCTATCTGGAGTTACCAGATAAGTTTGTTGATAAGAGTAATAGATCAGAAGGTGATGTCAAAGGTACATATAGAGATACAAGAAACGTATTTAAGAGATCACTGGAAGAAATATCTGAAGAGAGTGTACTAACAGTATTAGAACTTATTTCGCAGAATTCTCTATACAAAGGAGAAGAGTGGAAAGGTGTATTGACAGAGTTTCTGAAATATAAGAAACAGTACGATAAGTTACAAGCAAAAGAAAAAGATAATTATGCTTGGGAACAATCTATAAAAGCTGGTGGAGCTATTGGCAGAATAAAAAATCATAGTATAGGAACATTGCTTATCAACATTAGTGAAGGTATGGATTTGGATGAAGCAGTTAAGAAGTATGAAGCAATTGTAGCACCCACTTCATATAAACGTCCAAAGGCTATATTCACTCAGAAAATGTTGGAAGATGCTAAGAAAACAATAGAGGAATTGGGGTACTTGGATTCTTTAGGTAGAAGATATACCACACTGGACGATATAACTGTAAATAATATATTGTTCTCAAATAAAGATTCTGCTAAGAGAATTGGTGGATCAAGTGTATTTGATGATATGTCAAAGGAACTTTCTATTAATCCTAAGAAATTTTCTAAGGTTGAAGAAGTTTCTATTGATAATTTTGTTACAAATATACTACCAATCACAAAAGAACTTGAAGTGTTCTTAGAGAATAAGCACTCAAACAATATGGTTTCATTAATTGCCCCTGAGAATAAAGATAGTAAAACTATGTTTAAGTGGGATAACAATTTTAGTTGGGCTTACTCTGGCAATATTACCGATAGTTCTATGAAAGAAAATGTTAAGTCTGCTGGTGGTAGTATAGATG
>Ga0209318_1002154_pt1 | contig 10254 bp, 8 predicted proteins | sample RifGroE1_FD_183999 | JGI IMG/M metagenome (GOLD analysis project Ga0209318, IMG submission 183999) | Groundwater microbial communities from Rifle, Colorado, USA - Groundwater E1 (SPAdes) (version 2) | ecosystem: Environmental > Aquatic > Deep subsurface > Groundwater | place: Rifle, Colorado...
GGGTCACTGCTGTGGTGGTCTTGCCCACGCCGCCTTTGAAGTTGGCCACCGTGATGCATACGCCGGCCGACTTCTTGGGATCGCGCAGCGTGTCTTTCCGAAAAGCGCGCATCGCCTGGCGGGCCTCGACCAGTGACCACTCTCTCCTGATGGCGCCGTCTCTATGTCCGCTGGGGATGTCACCCTTGTTCGCCTGATAGAGCACTGCGGATTTCTCCAGGCCCATCAGTTCCGCCATCTGGGCAGAATTGAACACGGGTGGGATCTTCCGCGCCTCAGGCGCGAGCATGTTCGCCCGAACGCTGGCCACAATCTGGTTGGCTCTCGCACTTACCGCGGTGAGCACTTCGAGGTTGACGACGGCATCGAGAGGTTTGATCTTGATCACTGCTTGCTCTATCGGAAGTTGATTTTTCAAGTTTACAGCAAAACCACGAAAAATGAAAAAACATCCAAAGAGCAGCGAGTTTTGAGAAACAGAGCGAAACGTCTTAGGACTTTCTGAAAACCTCGTCCATCTGGCGCTTGCGCCACGTCTTTTGAAAGAAAACCCAAGAAGTCTTGAATACCTTAATGCAGTGGATAAGCCAAATATGTCTATATAAAACAATGGCTTGTATAGCTGGTCTGTCCGGACTTTACCGCCAAGTGTCCGGACTTTACCGCCAAGTGTCCGGACTTTACCGCCAAGTGTCCGGGCCCTACCGATCAACGTCCGACAGTTACCGTAGGGGCTGTTTTTGATGCTTTCAGCCTGTTTTTGACTGAATTGCTGGCCCATGTGTCCGGTGTTTACCGGCTTCTCCACTGTGAGCTGGCATCGAAATGTCCGGACTTTACCGGTGTGTCTTGCCGTGTAGGCTTGCGGAACTGTCCGGCGAGGAAATATACTTGGACAGATGCAGCAGCTGTCCGTACGCCTTTTCCCTCCGCAGGCCCCCAATGGTCGTGCGGTATTGCTGAAGCCCAACATGGCTTTGGTGATGGTCCCACGTGTGGGACGACTGACAGCGATCGGCCGAAAAGTGCTTGATGCGCTCCTGTACGAAACCCAGCAACAGGTTCGTCAAAGGACAGACGGTGTACAGGGGCTGGATGCTCGCCATCTGTTCGAAGCACCCTTGAAGTCGATCTTAAGCCACACGAAAAGCCAGGACTCTTCCACTGATCCGCGAACGTTGGTCAAGCAGACCCTTCTTGAAATGCGTCGTCTTGAGGTAGATTGGGAGGCGCCAGACGCATCGAGTGGGGTGATCTGGCGCTCCATGAGTGTGCTGTCTGAGGCGGGTCTTGAGTTGCGCCAGGGGAACACCTGGGTGACATGGGCATTTCCTCCTTCCCTCATGACCGTTCTAGCGGATCCGAAGCAGTATCACTACACCCAAATCGATCTGGAGCAGTCATCACGATTGCAGGGGTACACCGCAATCGCGTTGTACCAGGTGTGCAGGCGCTACAAGACCAGTCCGACTGGTGTGACATGCCGCTGTCCACCAGACTGGTGGGTTGATGCCTTGACCAACACGCCAGCCACAGTGCTCCCTGACGGGTCTGTCCGTCGTCGAGAGTGGCGAAAGCTCAAGAGTGAAAGCGTACTCAAGGCTGTGCAGGAGATCAACGAGCACACGGACATCGAAATCGAACTGCTGGAATTCCGTGAAGGGCGCATGGTTACACAGGTGCAGTTTGCTGTTCGGCGAAAAGCGTTACCCAACATCGGTGATTTGCCAAAATTGTCCGACGAGCTTGTGCGCCTGGGCACAGAGGTGGGCATTCCGTTGAAAGATCTGTCCGGGTTGGTAAAAATCGGACACAGCGAGTCCAACATCCTCCCTGCACTCGTCAAGCTTCAAGCCAGACTGGGTCGACCGGATCTTGTTGAGGTGCAGTCCAGAACCGCGTATCTGCGCTCCTTGCTTGAAGAGATGGATTTGTTTAGAGCCGCCCCGGCCGAGAATGCGCGGGCCAAAGATGGTGAGCCGTCCGCGGTAGACCATGGCTATGTGGAAACACAGCCAGCACCTCGGTGGATAGATTCGCGCAGAGATGATATTGATCGGGAGTTCCGGCAGCTCTCCCGTGACGAGCAGCAGAAGTTTGTTGATCAAGTCCTGAGTTTGAATCGCGAAGCAGGGTGGATGACGGCCACTCTTTTCCGGCGGCTGCAGACCTCGGAATGGCGGGAGACCAAGGTGCTGTATCTCAAGGTCCGAGACGAGTATGCAAAGGCAGTCTACGGGGAAGACTGGGACATTGAGCCTCAGTTGTTCTGAATCGGATGCTGCGCGAGCTCATCAAAATCGAGCCGCAGCATCCGAAAAGCGCAACTGATGTTTCCGGCTTGCGAGCTGCCAGAGAGATCGCCGAAGCCGCGGGCCCGCATGTCCGCCTCGGCCAATGCGTACCCGTCAGAGGTTCCCTCGACCGCACGCAGGCGCTCAAGCGTCTCTGGCGCCAGAGCATCGAGATCCTTGCACATCATGACAAAACGGGCATGTCCGCCGTTGCGCGCGAGGCGCCCGCGCAGCTGGTGCAGGGCCGATGCGCCAAAGCGGTCCGCCTCCTTGATGATCATCAGACGAACGTCGGGCACATCGATCCCGGTCTCAACGATCGTTGTTGAAACCAGGAGCGGTTTGGCGCCGCTGCGGAAGTGAGACAGCTCGGCGTCGATATCCACAGATTTCAGCTTTCCATGCAGGTGGGCCACCCGACCTGGGAAGTGCTCCTGTAGCGCCTGGAGCGACTGCTTGACACCGGAGGTCTCGTTCGCTTTTTCCTGACTTTCGACGCGGGGGTAGATGATCGCCGCGCGATGGCCAGCAGCGATGACCTCCCTGAGCCATCGAACAGTTTGCGCACGCTGGCTTTCCTCCACCAGGTGCGTCTCGATATCGCGAGCCACAGGCGCCTGGTACAGGTTGAACACCTGCATGCCGGCGAACAGGCTGCTGGCAAGTGAACGAGGGATCGGGGTTGCAGAGGCCTCGATAGTGTGCGTGCCCGGGCCGCGCAGTATGGAGCGCGTGCCGGTGTCAAGCTTGTGCTGTTCGTCCACGATCAGCAGATCGGGCTCGAACGATTGCTTCTGAGCTTGGGTGGTCAGTCCCGATGTGCCGACCAGGATGGCGCGAAGGTCCTGGATCTTGCGCCCTGTCTGGACGCGCTCGATGCGGGCCTGTGGAAACCTTTGAACAAGAGATGCGTGTAGCTGGTTGGCCAGGATCTCGGTTGGCGCAATCATGGCCACCTTCGCGCCGGCCAGGTGGGCGGCGACCGCAGGGATGCCAAAGGCCAGGGTCTTGCCGGTACCCACATCACCTGAGAGCAGCGCGTTGGTGGGGGAGGGTGACCGGAGGGAGGTGACCAGTGCCCAGATCACGTCGGTCTGGTCGGTGGTGAGCGTTTCTGGCTGCGCGTCGATCAGGCTGTTCACAATAGTGCGGTCGACGGAGATGGGTGCTTGGGCACAGGGTGGCCGTGCATTGATCACCCTGGCCGAGTGGATGATGCCCTGGATGGCCAGACGCCGTGCGGCTGTCCTGGCGCGATCCGCCATCTCGGGGGAGTCGGGGGCATGCATGACCCGGAAGAAATGCTCAACGCTGGAGAAGGTGGCGTCCTGGCCATTGAGCTCCGCGAGCATCTGCGCCTCGCTCATGAGCGTTGAGCGGGTGAGGGCTTCAATGCACCGGCGAGCTGAGGATTCGGACAGCAGGGCCAGCTCGACCATCTTTCGAATGACGTCCCCCTGGGTCTGGGAGTCGGGCTGCGTGTAGAGCGGGAACACACGGCCGGCGGCGTCTGCAGGAACGGGCGCACTGGACGTCAGGAACGGCCGGGAGCCAAACTGGCGCAGCGCTGCAAGGATCAGAATGGGGCCTGTGGAGGGTTGCTCACGCAAGGCCCAGCCACCGAACTGAGAGAGATAGGCCAGGCGGCCGTCGGCATCACGCAGTTCGATGCGCAGCTGGCGCACGTGTTCCCAGTAGCGCTTCCATGGGGCCTCGTACCAGTTCGCGTGGGGGTGACAGGAGAGGGGCTTTGCTTGCTTGTCCATCGCCTCGACATTGCCCGTTTTCTCCAGTGCCCAGAGGCGTCGACAGTCCTCTTCCTGGGCGGCTCCAATGCGGGTGAGTGCGTAGCGGCAGTCGAAATAACCCGAGGGCACACACAGCAGTGCGAGCTCGATGTCGTCGATTCGCAATGCTTTCAGATGACGGGCAAGCGTCTTCCCGTCAATAAACGAGGTAGCCCGCTTGGTGGGTGGGAGCAGGCGGCGGGAGATCTCCTGCGAAGGTTCCAGGAGAGGAGGCCGTGGAGAAGGGCTCAACGAACGTTTCCCCAAGGGAGGCCCGGGAGCGAGGGGAGGGCGCTGCCTGGGGGGGGCGATCAAAGATCGAAGCCTTTGCGCGGCACTGCTCACTCCAGATCCTTCAGGTCGGATGGGATCCTTGCCCGGCTCAATGCCTCCCGCACTCCTTCCGCGATCACTCCCTTCCCAAGTCGTTTGGCGGTCTTGACATCGGACTTACTCAGGCGAACGAGAACGGGGCTGGCATCAGGCAGTGCCGGCCGGCCTCGCTGGGGGGCGGCGCTTTCCGGCGATGAAGGAGAACGCTTCTTTGGGCTCACGCCCGGATATTAACCGATATCGAAAATTAATAAACGATATCGGTTAATACTTTTTGTACACTTCGGTCCACTCGCCTATAATCTCCGTGTATTGCTACATCGGGGAAAAATATGGCGGACACGGTTGTGTACCTGAATCCGGGCTCCGGCAAGTCAACCGGCGTACTGGACCTGTTTTTCAGCAGGCTGATCAAGACGCTAGAAGAGAGCAAGCAAACAAAAGCGGGCCCCGAGCAGTGGGTGGGGACTATCAGATCTTTCACTCAGAAGGGCGTCAAGCAGGCAGAGCTGGACGACAGCGCTGTGTTCGAAATCCTTGGGGGGTTTGATCCCAAGGAGAAGATCACCAAGGAGGCGCTGATCGCAGCGATAGCCCGGCGGATGCCACGCATCAAGCGCATCGATCTCGGCTCCGCGCAGTACAGCAGCTACAAGAACATTGAGGGGGGGAAATACACGGAGCGACTGTATGTGCTGAGCTCTGAGGCCATGACCGCCGACGACGAGATCGAAAATCTCCTGTACCGGGTTGAAGAACTGGGCTTTGATCCCTCGCCCCTGATGGAAGATCCGTTCCTTGTGGACCGCCTGGAGGCCGAACTTGCCATGCTGCGAAAGGTCCGCCCGGACATGTTCGATTTCAAGAGCCACCATTACAGCGACAAGGTGGAGAAGCACGGCAAGAACCTCATGGCCCACGCTCGAATGAGCAAGGCAGATGGGTTGTTCTTTGTTGAGGAAATTCAATCCGACTGGGCGCAACAGGGCCGGCGCCATGACTGGTCGAGTGGCTATCCAAAAGCGCCATTCGTGACGAACACCGAGCAATGGGCTGGGCTGGTCTTGAGGGACCTGATGCAGACCGCGGCAAAAGACCCTGCTTGCGAGCGCTTTGCATGGCTGCGTTCGAACATGCGCAACGGGTGGCAGTCGACCACGGAGGGTGACGACCTGCAGACCTTCTATGACACCATCGTCAAGAAGTTGGCGCAAAAGCTCATTGAAAAAGCCGGCGGAAGGATCACCAACATGACCATCGAGACAAAGAACGGCCCGAAGGATGTCCTGGGGTTTGAAATGACACCCAAGGTGCGCGAAGCACTGCAAGAGGCCATGCCTCTGTACAGCCGGGATGCGGTCCTCACGCGCGGCATGGATGTGGAAGACCCGCTGAGGAGCGCTGAGCGCGTGGCCGTTATCCGTGAGTGCACCGAAATGCTCGGGTCTGCCCAGAGCATCCGCTTTGTGGCCAAGCTCTACGACGTGGCGCAGGGCATTGAGGTGCCTGGACGGTATCTCAACGGCGGCATCACTCTCTCACTGCGCGCGCGGAACATGGACCGTGTTGCCCGCCATGAATCCTGGCACTTCGCCGCCGAGAACTTCCTCTTGCCGCACGAGCGCCGTGAGATTCGCTTGAGCTTTGCACCAGGTGCGCCACTGAACCAGCGCACGCGCGAGGTGCTGACCTCGATGGGCCTGGGCGACGCTGCTTCCCAGTGCGACAGCCATGAAGAATGTGCGGCCCACGCCTTCTCGCTGTGGTGTGAGGGGCGCATGGAGGTGGATCAAAAGCCAAAGACCATTTTCGGACAGGTCATCAAGACCCTTGAACAGATCTCGATGTGGATCGAAAAGAAGGTTTTCGGGGTTGAAGTCCGCACAGCGCCTGAACTGTTCGAGGCGATGCGCAGTGGCGCTCTCCAGGTGCGTGCTCAAAAGCAAACGCAAGGCGTTGCAGAAGATCTCGATCAGGAGGCCGTGGACATTCAAGCTCCGTCGCCGTAGCGCATCATCCAACGATGCGATCAACCGAGTCGCACAGTTGCCTGTTTTGCTCAAGCAAGCTGGCTGAAATGGCCCGGACCTGATCCATCGCATCTTTTGCGCCCAGGCCCTGGCTGAGCATGCACCACGCGATGCGGAAACTTGCAAGGGGGGGAAGGGCTGAAGGAACCCCCTCTTTCAACTGGGTGCTCAAAAATTCCTCCAGCTCGAAGAGCTGCTGGGCCAGAGGGGCAGGGCACAGGTCTGGCCAGTAGTCCTCCAGGAATGCATCGCTCAAGCTTGTGGGGATCCGCAGGAAGGCCCCGTCTGGTGCAAGCAGATCATCAAGAGTTACCAGCTGGACGGCCTTGAACGATCGAACAATGACCAAGACCGACTCGTGCGAAGCGAGCCCTGCTTTGAGAAAAGCCAGGCGCGCAGGGAACGTGGGCTTGGGCGTGAACATCATGGTTGCGGTTGCGGTTGCGACGGTGAGTCTTCGCTTGGTGGATAGACCAAAGCGGCGGCCCGCCGGTGCAGTTCCAGCAAAGCCTTTGCAGATCCTACAGGTGGGTTCATGAGCGTGTCCACTTCCGCGCGCCGTCGTTCTGCTACTTGGCCATTCACAAGCATCTCCGAGATGGCATTCAACGCACCTGCGTAGCTGTGGGAATACAGATCGATGGCGGCGTTGGGTTCTTTTGCCTCGGAAACCCTCCATCGAGCAAACTGTGCCACCTCGATCGCGTCATCGAGAGCAGCATCCTGCAGACTGTGCTGCGTGCCAAAAAAGTGCTGCATGGCCTGTGGCGTGCCAGCTTTTGGCAGGAGCGAGTCGGCCTTGGAAACCAGATCTGAAAGAGCCTGCAGGGGCTGCCCGGCCGCCTCGAAGATCAACTTCGCACAGACGAGGGCATCCCGTTCAATCACGCGCAGCACGTCAGGACTGAATCCTGAATCGACCATGATGCGTGTTGAGCTCAGCCAGAAGCGATTCATTTCAAATTTAAGTGTTGCGTAGAATATAGCGCTGGGTTACAGTGCGTGCCACTGTGGTGTGCCAATTTATATTCAGCCGTTTAGGGTATATGAGCAACCTATTGATGGGTTCGGAGCCGTTACGAGCGGTTCATTTTGAGAGCCAGGTGGCGATGGCCGTGTTCAACGACAAGGGCATTTCTCCAAGAAATCAGCTGCAGGCACGGGTTGAGATCAAGTTACTGGACTGGGTGGCCAATGCGCCTCCCAAGCAGCTGATGCGGTACTCGCGACAGATTGATCTGATCTTTGTACCAATGATCTCACCGACGGCGTTTCGTCGATTGTGCAGCATGCTCTGTGAATTCCTCCCTCAATCGCTTGAGAACATGCCCCATGCCGGTGCAAGTGTAGGCGCCCTGTCAAGGGCTGTCCATCTGAGCCGGTTTATTCATCCAGATGCACTGGACCGCATCACCGCGGCTCTCAAGTCTGAGGGGTTGGCATGAGCTTTTGGTCCAAGATCGCCTATTTCACGCCGGTGCGGCCGATCATGCGCGCGAAAGACTCCGTCGTTGGGCTTCGCCAAGTCTTGTCTGAAACAGGACAGCGTATGCGCAGTCAGCTGCCCGCACATCGGCCTGAGGCGGGTTACCCGGAGGATGATGCACGAAGCATCAAGGACTCCAAAGAGCGCTTTGAGGCCATGTACGCATTGCATGGGTGGAACGAAGAAGACTTGGCAAAGCAGGTCCGCGCCTTGAAGAAGAGCCGGCTGACCGCCCTGGTCATGAGCGTCATCTCGCTCGCCGCGGTGTTGGTCGCGCTGTTCTCCTTGCCCGTGTACGCATTTCTTGTTGTCTTGCCACTGGGCGGATGTCTCGGGGCGCTGGGGGCCGCCAAGGCATTTCAGTTTGCGTTGTATGAGGCACAGATCGAGCGTCGAGAACTCATCAGCGCACGCGAGTTCGCGTCAGCGCAAGACCTCTGGCGTCGACTGATTGGTTGAGGCAAGGCATGGCAGGGCAAAAACACAAGGACCCGAACAAGAAGGAAGGATTTCTGACGTTTGTCGGGGCCGTTCTGCTTATCTCGTTCGTCCTGACGACCTTCATCTGGTTCCTGGCTTCTCACAAGATCGTCTACTACAGCGCCCCGGTTTTGCGCTGGGCTGGCGTGCCCTGGGCCTTTTGGGCACCAGAAACATGGAGCCGAATCAATGAGGCCTTCGTGTTTTACAGGCAGCACCCGGCCGATGTGGGGCTTCTGAATTTCGTAGCATTTGCCAACGACACGTTGAGGCCCTTGAGCTCGATCCTCTGCATCGTTCTGGCCGCGCTCGTTGTCAAGCGCCTGTTCCCGTCCGCTGGCGGGCAGGCCATGCGTCGGGAGCTCAGCCCCATGCAACTCGCGAACGAGATATCCAAAGTTTTCCCAGCCATCGTGCCTGTGCTGCACCTCGGGGCCGACCTTGTGGCAGACCGCCTTCCGCTTTGGCGCCGGCAAACCTTCCCTGAGGACGTCTGGCAGTCGGAGCGGGTCGGCGGCAAGCCGCTGTCCGATGGAAAGCGCCTGTTTCTTGACCGGGTCGAGGCCTACTTCAGGGGGGGTGAGTTCGCGGGCGGTCCCCATCAGATGCGCAATGGCCGACGCTGGTCTCGTATGTTGGGTTTCCTGGTCGTGGATTTGTTGGCTGATTCGCATCGTCACGAGGGGATCTGCTTTCCCGATCGTTTCAGCTCCCAGGGAAAGGTACTGTTTGCGCTGCTGGCGGCCCATGCATTCGGTGGGCGTGAGGGGAAGAACGACTACCAAAAAGCGGCTGACGCCCTCAACAGAAGTTGCGCTGGAGCCAAGAATGGCCTTCCGAACCTGAAGGTGGCGCAATGGCTGTACGACAAGTACCGCAACCACGTGGAGGCAAGGCGGATGTTCCAGGTCCACCACTGGGAGCACACCTACCTCTACACGCTGTTTGGGAAGGCGAAGCTCACCGGGAAGGTGACGCACACCGAGTTCTTGTGGTTGAAGCCCCTTGACCGGATCCTGTTTTACTCGCTCAACACGGTTGGTCGGGCCACGCCCCATACCGAAGCTGCGGCTGTTTTTGCCCAGGTGGACTTTGAGATCAAGTGCGCAAGGAGCAACCGGCTTCCAGTCGTGATGAGGTCCGACGGCGTGTACGAGGCTGTCATCGTGTCCATCACAGCGATGGAGGGGTTCCAGGAGGCCTTCGACCGCTACCTGGCCGGCACAGGCGACGATGACGAATGGTGGAAAGAACTGCGCACCTGGGGATCTGCCAAGGTGATAGCAGACAAGGCTGACGCGTTGGCCGCTTCCATTCGCTCCATGCAGCAAGAGCAAGTGACCCAGGCGGCGGTTTTGCAGCAGGTAGGACCGCCCGTTGAAACCGCGTTTGACACCCAGGCCCAGGCAGAGCGCCAACAGGCCGAGCAAGCCTCCATGCAATCTCAGCTGACATCCCTGGTGGGTGCAAAAGCTTCTGATTAGACCGACCCATGCACACGATGAAACTACCTTCCTTCCTTTCGTTATTTTCTCGGCGCCGTGCGCCTGAGCCGGTGTACCCGCGTGCTCGCTTTCGAGGACCGTTGACGATCTATGAGCACCGATCCGATGCCGCGATGGCCGTTATCGCCAGGCAAACCAATGATGAGTCGGATGTGTACGACGGAACCTTGCTCATGGAGCGGGGCGATAGTGTTGCACCGCTCAGCGTCTGGTTTGTTCAGGGCGAAGGCGACGGCGCATCACGCTTCCTGCTGCGTCGGAATGCGCCAGACGGCTTGGTCATGGGCGAGTACCCTGCGCCGGAACTGCCGAAGCATGCCAACTACAGGATGATCACCG
>Ga0209318_1002156_pt1 | contig 10248 bp, 9 predicted proteins | sample RifGroE1_FD_183999 | JGI IMG/M metagenome (GOLD analysis project Ga0209318, IMG submission 183999) | Groundwater microbial communities from Rifle, Colorado, USA - Groundwater E1 (SPAdes) (version 2) | ecosystem: Environmental > Aquatic > Deep subsurface > Groundwater | place: Rifle, Colorado...
GCTCCAAGCCGATCAAGCCGTTCATCTACCAGGAACGCAAGGCCCCGGTCTTCGTGCAGCAGACTGATCCGCAGGCTGACGACGTGTTCATGCGTAAGAAGTACAAGTTTGGCGCTGAGGCGCGGGCGCAGGCCGGCTATTCGCTCTGGCAGCTCTGCTATGGTTCTACCGGCGAGGGTTGATCTGAGGCGTAAGGCATAAGGCAAATACCCCGTAGGGTGCCGGTGGGCTTACGAACCGCATCAATCACGACCGATGCGGTTCGTCCCTCACCGCATCCTACGGCAAGAATGACCAGACAGGAGGAACCAATGATCAGAATAACAAGCAAGCGGGACGGCTTCCGGCGCTGCGGCGTGACCCACCGCGGCACCGTCGATTATCCGAATGACCGATTTACCTTTGGGGAGCTGGAGACGCTCGCGGCAGAGCCCATGTTGACGGTGACCGTCATCGAGGAGACACCGGCTGAAGCACCGCCGGACGGCACCGGGGAGGTAACCGGCGACGGGTCCGGGGAGGCGTTACCGCCGGCGGATGACACGGAGAAGACGGGTCCGGCCACGGCCGCCATAATCAAGAAAAAAGGAAAGGCCGGTAAATGAGCTACGCCACCGTCACCGACCTGCGACAGTGGATTGACGAGGACATCCTGATCCAGCTGACCGACGATGCCAACACGGGGAGCACGGACACCGACGTAGTGGACACAATCCTGGCCGCGGCATCGCTGCAGATCGACGGCTACCTGGGCGGCAGGTATTCGCTGCCCCTGGCCACGGTTCCCCCGATCCTTGGCAAGCTGTGCGTCGACATCGCCGGTTGGCTGCTCTATGCCCGCCGGAACGCTGGCGTGCCGGAGCACTGGCAGAAGCTCTACGACAATGCGATCGCCTTTCTGGGGAAGGTCGCCGTGGGCAAGATAACCCTGGGCGCAGATGACCCGATCAAGGCGGCCGGGTCGGACCAGGCCACGGTCACCGGCGAGGTGCGGCGCTTCAGCCGGACCGGCCTTGAGGACTGGTGATGCAGACCCTGCTGGGAGCCATCAAGACCGCGCTGCAGACCGGGATCACCCAGGCGCGGGACGGGGACGTGTTCATCACCCCGTCGCTCAACTTTCTGCCGGCCGGGGTGAAGTCGCCGGCCATCGGGATCAAGGACGGCCCGGTGACCAGGAAGGACCAGACCTGCGGGGTGGTCGAGAAGACCATGCAGGTGCAGGTGGCGGTCTTTATCCAGCTGCAGAAGCCGGAGACGGCGGTCATGGGCGATGTGTCCACGTCGAGCCTCGGGGTGCTGTCGGCCATCGATACCATCGAGGCGCTGCTGACCGACAACCTGCTGGCGATCAGTGGCATGCAGGCCGCCCGGCCGGTGGCGGAGTCGGCCTCCGAGCTGTTTGTCAATGATGCCGGCGCAGGCTGGCAGACCAAGAATATTACCTACAACTACACCTGGGAGGGATAGACCATGTTCCGACTGAAGAAGGGCCAGCCCGAGTTCGAGGTGGTGGACGGCCCGATGACCGGCAGGAAGTTCCTGCGCGGCGTCGAGTACGCAGAGGTGCCGCCGGCCGAGAAGGGGCGGTTCGATGAAATAAAGCAGGCCGCGCCCAAGGCGGTCAAGGCGCCAGCGCCGGACAAGGCAGCTGACAAGGAAGGTGCGAAATGAATAACACCAGATCCAATAAAAACCTGTTGGCGGTATCGCTGGCCGCGCAGGAGTCGGCCATCAATACCGCGGAGACCTGCGACGCCTCCCTGCTGGTGGGCGTTGACGACTATATCAACCTGGACCCCAGGCGCGAGAACAATGCCAACGAGATGAACGGCAAGGAAGAGCCGGACGCCATCTATGATCTGGGCGCCCTGGCCTCCGGCACCTTCAACTTCGCCAAGCTGCAGCCGCACCAGGCCGCGTTCCTGCTCGCCTTCGGGCTGGGCACCGTGGCCACCGCCGCTGCCGGTACCGGCTACCAGCACACCATCACCCCCATTGACGGGGATGTGGATCTGGAGCGCAGCAACCCGAGCTTCACCGCGATCCAGCGGATCGGCGAGACCATCGTCAAGCGCCGGTTTTATTCCTGCTTCGTGGACACGGTGTCACTGACCTTTTCCGAGGATGACTGGGTCAAGGGCAACGGCGGCATCAAGGCCACCGGCAAGCATGACACCACGATCACCGAGGAGACGGTGAGCGCCCTGAACAACGCCACCACCCTGACCCTGGCCGCCAACCCGGTTGCCGGCGCAACGGCGGCGGAGCGGCTGGACAACGTGCAGATCGTCCGGGCCTCGGCCTCCGGCGGGCAGTACAAGTTCGCAACGATCACCGCGGTCTCGGCGGCAACGCCGGCGGTGATCACCATCGAGAGCCTGGGCGGCGACGGCCTGTCCTCCATCAACTACAAGATCCTTTACGTGACCACCGAGCCGGCATGGGCAACCTTCCCGGCGCGGATCACCGAGACGCCCCTGCGCGTTTCCCAGGCGTGCCTGTACGTGGGCGGGGCCTGGAGCGGATCCGCATTCGTCGGCGGCAAGGCCCTGGGCCCGAGCCTCAAGTCATTCGAATATTCGCTGCAGAACAACCTGTCGGTCGGGTTCTCCTTCTGCGCCGGCGGGACGTATGGCGGCAAGGGGCTGCGCACCGCGCGCAATCAGACGATCAAGCTGACCCGGGAGCTGCGGGACTACCTCCTGCAGAACTACATCAACCAGAACGAAACCTTCGGCCTGCACGTGCTGTGCGAGGGCGCGGAATTCGACACCGGCCACAAGTTCACCCTGGAGCTGATCTTCCCGCTGCTCGGGATCCTCAACGCGCCGATCTCCAACAGCAATGGCCGGGTAGCGGAGGCCGGGGATCTGCAGGTGCTGGAGGATGCTACCTACGGCAGCGTCATCGCCCGGGTGAAGAACGAACAGGCGGCGGTGGCGGCGTAGGAAGAAGGCACTGAGGCGTAAGGCACTGAGGCAATAAGGCATTTACCCCTCTCTCCTCGCGGGAGAGGGCCAGGGTGAGGGGGATGTCCCCGCACCTTAAAATATCAATTAAAGATGAATGAAGAGGAGCAGGAAATGGCCCGCAATACATCAACCACTGGAAATAACGAGCTGAAGATCCACGACAATGTTTCTGATTCGGACATTGTCCTTTTTTACCGGACACCCACCACCAGCGAGCGGCAGGGGTACCAGAACATGGCCCTGCAGCGCAAGGGCAAGAAGGTCAACTTCAACCAGGCCGAAGCCCGGATGACCTACGGCCTCAAGATCCTTACCGGCTTCCGGGAAGGGGACTTTGTCCGTGATGTCTTGGGGGCTGCGGCCCCCTACTCCTCGGACAGGAACTCGCAAAATTACCTGGAGGAGTGGAAGAAGGAGCTCGAGGCCGGCGCAAGCGACCTGATCATGCTCCTGGCTGCCCATGTCTTTGACGCCTCCGCCGAGATTGTGGACGCGGAGGACGGCGAGGGAAACTGACCGGAGACCTGGCCGCCCTGCGGAAAGGTCTCTGCAACGACGAAGAGGAGGAGCGGTGCAGGGAGGAGAACGGCGACAGACTTGAATGGGCCTGCGCCCATTGCCCGAAACAGACCGCCGCCGACCTGCACCCCTACACGATCAAGCTGATGAATCTGTTTACCCTGCAGCAAGCCGGCTACCCCCTGGCCGCCGATGACCTAACCCTGGAAGAATGGTTCGACCTGGGTCGGGTCAGGACGGCACTGGAGCCGGCGGCAGGCTGCCCGATTGGAAGAAAATGACGGTTCACGGTTCGGGGTGCGAGGTTTCTTTTCTCGTGCCGGCCTGGGGGCCGGGGAAACCTTGAACCTTGAACCGCAAACATTAACCCGTGAAACTTAACCAGTGAGCCGCACACCGTGAACTCCGCCACCCTGAAAATAGCCATTGAGGTTGACGACAAAGGGTCGGTCAAGCTCAGGCAGCTCGGCAACGAGGCTGAGAACGCTGGCAACAAGGGCGGACAGGGCCTGGGCAAGGTCAGCCGCTCCCTGGGCGAGATCGACGGGCTGTCAGGCAAGGCGGTCACCGCCCTCAAAGGGATCGGCGTGGCCGCCGTGGCTATCGGAGGGACGGCGGTGCTGGGCGGGCTCTATGCCCTGACCAGAGCATTGCGGGAGTCGGTCAAGCTCGCCTCGGACATGGAAGAGGCGCAGAGCAAGTTCAACGTCGTCTTCGGCGAGCTGTCAGGCCAGGCGGAAGAGTGGTCCAACACACTGGTCAAGTCCTACGCGATGAGCACGCTGGAGTCGAAGAAATATCTGGCCGCCATGCAGGATCTGCTGGTGCCCATGGGCATGAACAAGCAGGCGGCGGCAGAGATGTCTTTCGAGGTAGTCAAGCTCTCCGCCGATATGGGCAGCTTCAATAACGTGCCCACCGCCCAGGTCATGGACGATATCCAGTCCGCCCTGGTCGGCAACTACGAGACCATGAAGAAGTACGGGGTGGTCCTGAATGAGGCTACCGTTCAGGAGAAGGCCCTGGCTATGGGTCTGGCCAGGACCAAGGATTCGATTACCGCCGCCGACAAGGCCCAGGCTGCCTATGCTTTGATCGTCAAGGGCTCTGCCGCAGCGGTGGGCGATATGGCCCGCACCTCTGACGGCTTTGCAAATCAGATGAAAAAGCTGGAGGCCACCCTTACCGATCTCAAAATCGCGGCCGGCGAGGCATTGTTGCCGGTGATCAACGAACTGGTGACCGGGCTGAATGACTGGTTGAAGGCCAACGATGAAGTTCTGAAACGCGATATCAAGGGCTTTGTCGAGAAGTTGATCCCGGTGATCGAAGCTTCCGCCAAAGCTTTCGTCTGGCTCGTGGCCCAGATGTACAACACGCTCTATGTCATGGAATCGCTCGGGATCGTCAACGGCGTGCTGATCCATGACATAAACCAGCAGGCTGATAAGCTTGGCGGGCTGGCATCTGCGCACGGTTCCGCCCAGGCCGCCATCGATGGGCACAGCATGGCGTCTGCCCATGGCGCCAAGAACTCTGCCGATTTCACAGCAGCTGCTCTTGCCGAGTTGAGAGGGGTTGACAACCTGGTATCTGCGCATGGTGCAGCAGTAGAGGCGTCCAACCAACTTTTTTCAGCGCACGGCCAGTCGGCAGCAGCAACCAAGAACCTCGGGGACGCATCCGGAGACGCCGCCCCGAAGATAGAAGGAACTGGGAAATCGCTGGCCGCTGCCAGAAAAGCGGCCGAAGACCATGCCAGGGCCTTGCAGGGGCTCCTGGATAAGTATCTGCCCCTGGAGAAGGAACTCAACGACGCGAAGGTGGCAGAGCAGGGGCTGAATGAGCTGCGCGACAAGGGGGTGCTCGTCGGGAAGCGGTATGAGACCGCGATGGACAACCTGCGGGATTCGATCCGGCTGACCACCCTGGCCCATGCCGGGCTGACCAGAGAGATGATGGACACCGGCAAGGCTATCGGGATGGAGATTCCGCAATGGGCGGAGGGCTACGACCTGCTTGCCCTGAAAATGCAGGAATACGCTGAAAAGACCCCGGAAGAATGGGAGAAGGCAAACGAGAAGATCACCCAGCTGCAGGAAGATTTGGTCAATGACCTGGGCCGTATTATGGAGGGGTTCATTTCCGATGTTTTGCACGGGGAGATCGACAGCATCGAGGATCTGTTCTCCGGGCTGTTCGACTCCATTCTGGATATGTTCGCGCGGATGCTGGCGCAGATGGCTGCCAACTCGATCATCGAGGCGATTTTCGGCACGGGGACATCCGGGGGGCTGACCCTGGGCAGCGGGATCGCGGCGCTGTTCGGTGGCGGAGGAGGGAAAAAGGGCGGAGGTGTTATCGGGACCGGATTATCTTCTGCTTCCACTCTTTATTCGGGATACCAGTATTTGACTGGCGGCAGCTCGTTGCTGCCGGCTGAAATGTCAGGGGTATCTGTCGGCGGGTCAGTCGGTGGCGGGTCCGTTGGGTATGCCGGCACGGTTATTGGCTCTGCCGCCTATGAGGCCGCGGCCGCTGAAATCGCAGCAAGCGCAGCGGCGGAAGCTGCAGCAGAGGGGATGTATGCCGGGGCTTATGGCGGATCAGTGGCCGCAGAGGGTGCTGGCGCTGGTGTTGGCATGGGCGCTGGGGTTGGAACCGCTGCCGTGGCTGGTGTTTTCGCTCTTGGGATATCGCTCTGGGCACGGCAGATGATGAAAGCAGACATTCCACCGCTCGCCGAGCTGCTCAACAGCCAGGGCATCGGTCCGGAATATTTCGCCGACGTGGTTGGCGACAGTTTCAGGGCCTCGGTGAACCCCATTACCGGCGGCACCCAGGCCATGATGCTGGACGCGGAGAGCGCGATCCTCACGGTCTCTAAAACCCTTGGCCTCGGGATCCGGGCAACCGGCGATGAAGTGAATGATGTAATGCTGCAAGTGTTCGACCAGGCCACGGGGCAATGGGTTGACCTGGGCAAAGAGATAATGGCCTTTGGGGTACTTGCCGACAATATGGGCGAAGATGCCGCCGCCGCGATGATCGAGGCCAAGTCGGGGGTGGTCGGGCTGGCCGAGGAGCTGCTCAGTATCTCCCTGGCCCAGGAAACCAGCCTTGATCGGGCCATCGACAGTATGGAGGAGCTGGGTATCAAGGGCGGCGACCTTAAGGTAGTCCTCGGCAAGGTCGGAGATATCATGTCCGGCGTCACCAAGGATACCGGCGATCTCCGGGCCGAGCTCTACGACCTCGGATTTGCTGCCGACCAAGCGGATGCCGTTATCTCTCAGCTTGGCCTTGATGTGTTCAACACGACCGGCGTATTGCGGAGCTTTGCTGATACGACCGGCACGCTTGATTATGGACTGTACGAGCTCGAAACCGCGATCGGCGACGTGCATCTCGCAGTCCGCACGGCATCCGAAGGGATGGAATCCTTCGCCGATTCGGTCCTCAGCAGCATCAACGCTATTAATGCCGGAGCCGGCATGAATTCAATGACTGCCCCGGAACTGGAGGCCCATGCGGACGGCGGCCTGCTCCGCGGCGGTACAGGCGTCAGGGACGATCTGTATATCGGCACGATCGACGGCCGGGCGCAGCTGGCCATGGGCGGTGAGTACATCATGCCCCAAGCGCAGACCAGGAAACACCTGCCCGAACTGGAGGCGATGCGCGCCGACCGCTACCTGCTGGGCGGACCGGCCAGGGGAACCCTGCCCTCCGGTCCCATCAACAGGCCAACCACCAATCCGCCTCCGCTCTCCACCACGCGCACCGGGGACGATGCCGCGGCCACTGCCAAATTCATGGAGGACATCCTCTTCCAGATAGCGCAGATGGGGCGCAGCGGCCTGGAGCAGGATATGACGGAGCTGCACCGGCGCATGGCGGAAACAGTGGCCCGGGCCAAGGAGCTGGGGGCCTCGGAAAAGGACCTGGCCGACATCCGTAAGCTGGAATCGCTGCAGGTGCTGCAGCTTGCCGCGGCAAACGAGACGGCCAGGAGGGATTTCATGCGCGGGGTCACCGACCAGATCGACGCCTATTCCATGACCGACCAGCAGCTGGCCATCCGCGAGACCGTGCGCGTCATGGACGAACAGCTGGCCAAGGCCAAGGAGCTTGGGGTGAGCGAGGCGGGGCTGGCCCAGATCCGCAAACTGCAGGGGCTCAAGGCGGCGGAGATCATGAACAAGGGGCTGCGGACGGCCATCACCTCGATGGGCTCCTTCCGCGAGTCCATGGCCGATACGGCGGCCGGTGTGGACCGATCCGCCGACGCGCAGCGGAAGCTGTTCGCCGCCCTGACCCAGGCGAAGCGGGGTGATTTCAGCGGCGTCGAGGCCATCGGCGACGTGCTGAAGGATATCTCCATCAATAAGGAAGACTATGCCTCGGCCGCAGATTACGCCAGGGACTACTGGCGGACCATGTCCGCGGTGTCTGCGCTGGAGCGGATCACCACCGCGCAGGTCCAGCCGCAGGGCTATGCTGACGGCGGCGCGTTCAGCGGCGGCTGGCGCCTGGTCGGCGAACAAGGACCCGAGCTGGAGTACACCGGCCCGAGCAGGATCTACAGCAATGAGCAGAGCCGGGCGCTGGTAGACAACTCCGAGGTGGTCTCCGAGATTAGGGAACTGCGCAAGGAGATGGTCGCCTCCGGCTACCAGGTGAGCAAAAATACCGGCAGGATATTCCGGACCCTGGACAAGTGGGAAGGCATCGGGATGCCGCTGGAGCGTGCCGCATGAAGATGATCAAGCCCATAGCGATGACCGACGCCACCCTGCTCGCCCATAGCGTTGCCGAGACCGATTATGCCGTCTGGGCGGTCGGGACCACCTACGCTGCGGGCGAAAAGGTGATCATGACCACCGGGGTGCACAAAATCTATGAGTCGGTTGCCGGCGGCAATGTCGGGAATAACCCGTCCACCACCACCGGCTTCTGGATCGATCTTGGCGCGACCAACCGTTGGAAGATGTTCGACCAGGGCGTGGGATCGCTCACCACTGACACGGACGAGATCGCGGTAAAGATCGCCCTGGCGGATGCCGATTATGTCAACGCCGTGGCCCTGCTGGGCGTATCGGGCAACAGCGCCCTGATCGAGCTCCTCGATGCCACAGATACGGTGCTCTGGTCGCAGGAGTCCCTGCTCTACGAGTTCGACACCAGCCTGAGCGTGGACTGGTACAACTATTTTTTCTCGGTCTTCGAGCCGTTGGACTCCATGATCGTGCTCAACCTGCCGCGCTATACATCGGCACGCCTGCGGGTCACGATCAGCGGCGACGGTCCGGTTTCCATCGGGACGCTTGCCTTCGGCAAGGCCGTGGACCTGGGCGCCACCCAGTGGAGCCCGCAACTTGGAATCACCGACTACTCCACCAAGGAGACGGACGTGTACGGGGTAACCACGGTTTTGGAACGGAGCTACGCTACCACCCTGAACGCGGATTTCTTCTTCCCGCACAGCCTGCTGCGCCGAGTCTTCAAGACGCTTGCCGATGTGCGGGCCACGCCGACGGTATGGATCGGATCCGAGGACAGCGCCTTCGATGTAACGATCGTTTATGGCTTCTTTAAAAACTTCAACATAGTCCTGCAGCATCCGGGCGGATCGTTCTGCAACCTGGAAGTCGAGGGACTGACTTAGAGGGGAGCAATTCATGACAATCACCGCATTGCCCACGGCCCCAGACAAGGCCGCCGATACACCGGATGAATTTTCGAGCAAGGCAGACGCCTGGGTGGCGGCCCTGGGTGACTTCGTCACCGAGGCGAACGCTTTGGCCACGGATGTCAACGCCAAACAAGTTACGGCCTCGGCAGCAGCGGTGACGGCCGCCGAGGAGGCAGATGCCGCTGCGGCAAGCGCCGCCAGCGCGATCGCCGCTCCAGGCACCAGCGCCACCAGTGCCACCAGCCTGAGCGTCGGGACCGGGGCCAAAAGCCTGACGGTGGAGACGGGCAAGGATCTGGTGGTCGGGATGAAGGTGATCATCGCCAGCACCGCCGCACCGACCACCTACATGTACGGCACAATCACCGCCTACACTTCCGGTACCGGGGCGCTGGAGGTAACCGTCGAATATTCCTCCGGCAGCGGGACCATCGCCGCCTGGACGGTGTCGCTGACCGGGCCGTGGGTGCAGTCCCTGGGCGAGGGGCAGGAGTGGACAAACGTCAGCAGCAGCAGAGAGCTGGGGGTGACGTACACCAACAGCACGGGGCGGGCGATCATGGTTGCCGTCTCCTTGTACATGTCCTCAGAGACGGCGCAATCGGGAGGGGTCATGCTGGTCAACGGGGCGACTGTGGCCCAGACTCTACAGAAAGGCTCATCAACCCTGCATTACGAGACCTTGACAACGGTCGTGCCGGCCGGGGCTACGTATCGGGTGAATGGATCAGGGACGGCGTCGAAGTCAACATGGAAGGAACTGAGGTAACACTATGATCGTACCCTACAACTGGCCGCTGATCGTCTATGTCGGCCCGGACTTCGAGGAAGAGATCGTCTTCACCCAGGACGCGGCCCCAATCGACCTGACCGGTTATACCGCCTACGACCAGATCCGGCCAAGCCAGTCGCAGACTGACGGCCTGATCGCCGAATTTGTCTGCACCATCACCCCGGCCGAGGGCAAGGTGAAGCTGTCGCTCACCGACCTGGTGACCAGGGCGATCAGCGCCGAGAGCGGCTACCACACCCTGGTGCTGCGCGATCCGGCCGGGCTTG
>Ga0209318_1002159_pt1 | contig 10246 bp, 10 predicted proteins | sample RifGroE1_FD_183999 | JGI IMG/M metagenome (GOLD analysis project Ga0209318, IMG submission 183999) | Groundwater microbial communities from Rifle, Colorado, USA - Groundwater E1 (SPAdes) (version 2) | ecosystem: Environmental > Aquatic > Deep subsurface > Groundwater | place: Rifle, Colorado...
GATAAAGAGATTCCTATAAAAACATCATATAAATTAAGCAAATTAACTAGAAATTTAATGAATGAATATAAAATATATGAAGATAATAGAATGAAGTTAATCAATAAATATGCAGAAAAAGATGAAATTGATAATATAAAAATTAATAAAGAAGATAATACTATTATAATATTAAATGGCAATAAAGATAAATTTAATTATGAATTTATTGAATTAGTAAATATTGAAATAGAACTTGAATTTGATAAAATTAAATTAGATGATTTAAGTGATGTGATGATATCTCCTAGAGATTTATTAAATTTAGATTTTTTGTTTAATGAAGATAATTGATTTTATTAATTAAATATAAAAAGGAGGTGATTCTATGCCAAGCATTTTTGACACATATCGTGACTCATTGTTTATTGATTGGTATACAGATGACAATGGTAGCAAGATTAGTATCCAACGAACTAATGAGCAACATAAAGTTGTAAATAATCATATTGTTATCACTGAAGTAATGGATGATTTTCAAGGTGTTCAAATTGATGGAATGTATCAAATACCTTATGAACAAGAAATTACAAATGAAAATTACTTTGCTCCACATTGGACAGCAGGTATAATTCGTTTTCATCCAAATAAAGAAGGACAAACGATTACAATAAGTAGTTATTATTCTAAAGGGTTAATAATGTATCCTATTAGCAGAATTTATAAAGAAGTAGAAAATAATCAAGTAACTGAAACTTTAGAAACAGCAGAAATTCAAAGAGATGAAAATGAATTAGAAAGAATATCTAATGAAAATATTAGGATTCAATCAGAAATTCAAAGAGTTTCAAATGAAAATACAAGACAATCTCAAGAATCAGATAGACAAACAAATACTACGAATGCAATAAATAATTTAAATGATGCGGTTGATACTAGTCAATTAATATTTAAGAGTCCTGTAGCAACATTTAATGACATTATTACTACTTATCCTACACCAGAATTAAGTTGGGTAGTACAAACATTAGATGATTCTAAATATTATAGATATGATGAAAATTCAGAATGGATTTATATTCAACAAATACAATTATCTCAGATTGATACAAAAGTATCAAAATTAGGCGATATAATGAGTGATTACCTAACTTTACATGCAGATCCAACCAATCCATACCATGCTTCAACTAAACAATATGCAGATACTAAATTGCCATTGTCTGGTGGTGATATGACAGGGAATATAAATATGGGAGAAAATGAAATTAATTTAGGTGGATTTAAAATTAAGCATAATGCAAATTTAAATAGTATTGATTTTGAATTTTAAGGAGGTGATATTATGGGTGTTCGTGTGGGTTCTGGTTATCTTGGAAGTCCAGATATTCAAATAAGTGTAGCAGAGCAAGAAATTTTACCTAATCCACCTAGTAATTGGTTGGGTAAATATAATTTTTATAAATTTAGTTTTATGAATTTAAATAATGCATGTCATATTTCTATCAATAATGGAGATTGGATTTACTTAGCGAGTTTCATAGGGATAAACACAGATTATGTAGATTTACCTATATTTTCCTTTAGAATACAAGAAAATAATATTTCTTACTATTGGATTGGATGTTATTAAATTTAAGGAGGTGATATTTTGTCTTTATTTAATAATAATTTTTTATTACAGCAAAAAATAATAGATATAGACACAGCAATTACTAATACTAATACATCTATACAAAATGCAAATAATGCAACCGCCACAGCTAATACAGCAACTATTAATGCTAATACAGCAACACAAAATGCAAATAATAAAGTTAATCAGTTAGATAATTTTGATTATGAAACTATGACTATGGGTAATTATAGATTAAAAAATAATATAGAAACAGATGCATTAGATATTGAATACTTAGGTGACAGTTAGTAAATTAAATATTAATATAAAAGGAAGTTTTTATTATGATTTATAAAATTTATAAAATATAATAATTTGTTTTTAAGGGAGTATTAATACTACTCTCTTTTATTTATTTTAAAAAAGGAGGTTTTTTACATGGCTTTAAATCCTATTTCCGATCTACTCCAAGGGATTAAAAGATTATATGTTGGATTACAAGGTGTTAAATCTGATGGAGTAACAATGGAAAAAATTAAAACTAACGATGCAGGTGCTATGAAAGTATCTGCCGAACTAACTGGTAGTAATGTTGACATAAAAGGATACTACGATAAGGCAAACAATAATTTATCATTTAGTAAAACTCTTGATTCTGGAGTTAATAACATAGCTTTTGCGTATAATCAAGAAAAATACTTATACTATGTTGATTATGTTACTGGAATTGGTTATTGCTTAAAAAGACTAAATTCTATTCAAGCAGACATGGAAGCACTTTTAATTTTCCCCGTGAATATACCAAATAGCAATTGTGTTATACAAAGAGTTTATATTATACCAGGTGACAAAGTATTGTTTATTTCTAGGGATACAGTAACAAATACTGGATATGTTTATTATATATCAAGTTTTACGGCTGCACCACAATTAGTATTATCTGCTACAGAAGGTTGTAATTTTGAATTGTGCAATAGTGCATCTATGGATTCAATCAATCCTTATTTCTTCGTTGGGGAATACAATCAAGGTGAGAATTCTGTTAAAAAACTATATAAATTTGATTTTACTGGATTAACTTTTTCTGTAATTAAAACTACAACATATAACCAACTTTTAACTAATAATCATTGGCACGCAATAGTATATGATAAGTATACTGGTTGGATATGGGCATCTCATGGAGATACAGGAAATCAAGGTCTAATTGTAAGTAAAGATGGCGGTAGTACATGGGTGACTATAAGCACAAGTCACCAACCAACACTTATCTTACCTATGCGTGATAGAGTTATTTTGGGTAGTGATAATAATACTAACTCACCTGGATTTGATTGTGTTGAGCGTAATATTAATTCTAATATCAATACATTACAAGTAATATCTCTTTATACTTTTTTATCTGATTTTTCAGCTACAAATAATTATCCAGATTATAACAACTGTGCAGTAAACGGTGATTTGGCTTTTGTAGTATTCCCATCAAATACTGTAGGTTTACCCAGTATTATTCTAGTAACATATGACGGTGGCGAAAATTGGAATGTAGTATATATCGATAATAGTAGGAATTTAGTTACACCTAGAATAGCTTTTGGTAATTATGTTATTGCTTTAAGTGGTACGAGTATGACATATAGTATCATACCATCGTATAAGGTTGAATTAGAAAGTGAAACATATTATAACAATATAATTACTGATTGTTTAATTTGTAGTTTAGCCATAAGAGATACTAATACTCATAATTATGCTACTAATAGTGCTAATGCAAAAATACATTATTTCAATACTGTTGCAGGGATAACAAAAACAATTGCAGTAAAAAATGGATTAAATCAGGATGTTATTGTTAATGTCCAATACTTGTACAAATCTAATACTGTAAATGGATTACCTGTATCTGTTAACATAGGAAATAAAACAATTGCTGCTGGCACAACAGGTTTAATTACGTCTGCTGATATTTCTATTTTAGACAAACCAATGTCAGCATTGTATTTAACTTTACAATGCAGTGTTGCGCCTACAACTGGATATATTGATTGTTATTTAGAAACTTTTAAATAGAGTGTTCTTATCCAACTAACGAAGGTGCGTTAGTTTTATAACTATAGTTAAATATTTATTTCACTATACATAATAAAACTTAATATTGTCTAAATTAAATAAAAATAAAAATAGTAGTTACTTAATAAAAAGTAACTACTATTTTTAACTTAATACCAAATAAACCTTTTATCATGATTTGTGATTTTATAAAGTGTTGATTTATAAGGGTTTAGGGCATGTGAGGATTTTGATTATTTTAAAATAAATACAATTAGAATCTCATAATAAACATCATTGGTATTTATCTACTCTCTAGATGCTTTATTTTGAGATTCTAAAATTTTATATCTTATTAAATTATCTTTTAATTTTTTAGTATTATATTATGTATTTAAAAGTATAGTGGAATCACTCTCATTACATTACACTTAAACAGCAATAATAATATGAGTATTATTGTGTAGAACTGAGTTTATCATATTTGAGAGGAGTTGTCAACTGTTTTATGGACGATTATAAAAATAATTATAATAAATTTTATGATGGAGTTGATAAATTTACTTTGGAAGGAGATGTTTGTAAAGTGGATGAAGAATTGATAAGGGGAAAGTTTGATGATATTCATGAAAAAATAATTAACCATGATGAAAGACTGTCAAAGATCGAAGTCGGTATGGTTCAACAGCAAGAAGCAATGAAATACGTTATTAAAAATCAAGAAGAAATAAGTAATGATCTAAAATTGATGGATTCTAAATCTACAACTAACAACAATTTAATATTAGGTAGTCTTAATTCGTTGATTATAAATAAACAAAATAATGAAACAAAAATTGAAACAGCAATAATAGATGGAAAGAGTAAAGTATACATACAGATTTGTATATTGATAGGTTCTATAATTGCTACTGGTGGAACTGTTTATGTGGCAATGAAATAGATTTAAAAGTATAAATTAAATTAATAAAATAATAATTTAAGGAATGATTAACTATATGACTAATAACAAAAAAGATTACAAAGCGAAAGATATTGGTGAGATTGCTTATTTAATGTTTAAAAATATTGAATTAGTTGATTGTATTACATATGAAAAGAAATCTATATTATATTTTAAAAATGATAATAAACAATCAGAAAAAGCAATAATGGAATATTATAACAGTGAATATTATGATTATTATAAATCAATGCAGAAAGCGAGACAGTTTTTATTTAATAGAAATAATGGATAATTTGGATTGGATAGTTGGTACATTAAGTAATTGATGATTAATTTAATAATTTAATATTTTTATTTAAAACTACATTATTTTAATGTAGTTTTTTGTTTTTATTAACTATTTAACTAAGGAGGAATTTATATGTTGATTAGTGATTGGGTAAAAATTAAATGGCATAATAGAAATATGACACATTTTATATCTAAGGGATATAAATATACTAAATTAGGTGAAGAATTTTTAGTAAGAGCCGAGGATTTATCTAAAGGAAGTGAAATAAAATTATTAGTTCAGTGTGATTATTGTGGAGAAATAATTGAAAAACAAAATATAGACTTTTTAAAAGAAAGAAATAAAATAATAAATAAAGATGCCTGTAAAAATTGCAATGTTTTAAAACAGCATGAAATTATAAATATAAAAAATAATAAAAAAACATACGTGTCTTTAGAATTTATTGCTAATTTTCTTGAAAATATAAATTTAGAACTTACCAAGGATAATATTTTTAAAGATATAAATAAAATACATATTAATAAACAATTAAAAATTCAATGCAAAATACATAATAATTTTATACAAGAAAAAACTTTTAATAATATACAATCTCATACAACTTTCTGTTCAATTTGTCATACAAATGGGGTTAATAGAAGTCATATTACTTTAGATTTTGCTAAAGAAATATTTGATTTATATTGTTGTGATTTATTAGAAACTAAATATGTTAATACTTCAATTCTAATGAAATTTAGATGTAGAATACATAATAATACTATACAAGAAACAAGATTTGGAGATATTTTTTATCGTATAGGTGGCCCTTGTAAATATTGTGGATATATAGAAAAGAACAAAGAGCACAGTGGTAAGAAATCTCATTTTTGGAGAGGTGGGTTTAATGGAATAGGAAAATATTTAAGAACTAAAATTTTTAATTGGGTAAATGATAGTAGAATATATTGTAATTATATGTGCGTGATTACAGGAGAAAAGAATAGAACAAACGTAATACATCATTTGCATAATTTTAATTATATTGTTAGAGAAACCTTTGATATTTTAAATTTAAAAACAAGAGAAAAAATTAATGAATATACAGAAGAAGAATTAATATTAATAAGTGATAAATGTTTAGAATTACATTATAAATATGGGTTAGGTGTTTGTTTAACAAGAAATATACATGCATTATTACATAATACTTATAGATATAATGTTAATAAAGATGAATTTGAAGAATTCGCATCAAGGTATTATAATGGTGAATTTGATAATTTATTAAAAACATAATATAAAAAGGAGAGATTAATTAAAATGAGTAATTTTAAAATATTAACAACAGATGAATTAATTACATATACCAAAAATTTTAAATGGACAAGAAAATTCTCAGAATTTCAAATCCATCACACATGGAAACCAGATCATTCTAATTTTAATGGTATTAATGGTATTGCATTACAAGAAGGAATGAGAAATTATCATGTAAATACTTTAAAATGGCAGGATATAGGACAGCATTTATCTTTACTTCCTGACGGTAAATGGGTCACAGGACGTAATTTTAATATTATTCCAGCATCTATATCAGGTAGAAATTCATTATGTTTTTTAGCAATTGAAATGATAGGTAATTTTGATGTAGGACATGATAAATTAGAAGGTGAACAATTAAATTCTATTATTAAATTTGTAAATTGGGGAATTAATTATTTCAATTTAGGTACAAAAGGTATTGTTTTTCATAGAGAATATAATCCTAAAACATGTCCAGGTACAAGTATTGATAAGAAATGGTTTGTTGATAAAGTAGTTAATTATAATGAAAAACAAACAAATAACACAAATAACAACAAGGAGGAATTAAATAACATGGTATTATTAGATTGGCAAAAAAAATTAGGTGTATCAGCGATTGATGTATTATCTAAGAAAGGTATTATAAATGATCCTGAAATATGGAAAGAAGAAAAGAATTTAGAATCACCTATTCCTGGCTGGTTATTTTTTGAAGTTATTAAAAGAGTTGTAGAAGATAAATGGTAAATATAAATAGTTAATATAATAATTTTACAAAGGAAGGAGTGTTCTATTATGGAACAGTTTATAACAATTCAGAATCTCTCTACTATTGGAGGATTAATTCTAGTAGTAGTATTACTAGTACAAAATTTTAAAGACATTGTAGATAACATCTATAAAAAAGCGTTTGGGAAAACATTGCCTACAAAATATTTAACTTTTGTGATTTCTGAAATTTTACTATTTTTATCTAAACATTTTTTAGGAGAAAATATATTCAATGGTGAAGCAATTTTTATAAATTTCATTAATGGGATAATTTTAGCGAGCGTAAGTGTTAAATCTGTAGAAACATTAATGAATAAAAATAGTAATAATGATAATAATGTTAAATCCAATGAGAATATTAGTGGAGAAACAAAATAACCTCCTCTACCTTTTACCTTGCCTCCTCTCGCTCCTTCCCCCACTTTTATAATGTGATTTTATTTGGTAATTAAATGGAATGTAGAGGAGTCAAATTTAAATAATTCATAATATTATTAATAATTAATAATTCATAATTAATACAAAGGAGAATTTTTATTTTAAAAAATATAAATAAATTGAAAGAAATTATTTCTAATATGTTTATACCAAAATTATCAAAGTTTAATGATTAAATTATAAATATAAAAATATCGTTACCAAATTGTTGTTTTATTCAAAGTCGTAATTTTGATTTAATATTTAAAAAATATAAAAAAGTATAACCCTCACTATAAATTAGCAAGGGTTATACTTTAGTGAAAGGAAGTCTATGTCTTATCCTTTCTACTGCTTTTATTCCCACCCAATTTATATATATTCAAATTAGAATAAGTTTATAACTAAAATTTTAAAATATTTTTGATTGTTTTTTATTATGATTTCATATGAAATTTTCATACATCAATACAAACAAAAACAAAATTCCAACAAAACACATCAAATCTATACAACCTACAAACCTACTATTTACAAGGGTTTGTAGGTTGTATTATTTTACCATATTTTAAATATTGCGAAATTTTAAAGCTATTTCAAGAGATAATTTTGATTAGGTATAAGTTTAGGTTGGGATGGTTTTAGAGTGGATTTGGAGTGGAATTTGTGAGGAAATGTGTTTTTGTGTTGATTGAATTTTATACTTCTATAGAAATAAGGCATCTATATTTATGAGGTGTCTTTTTTGTGTGGAAGTATACACAGATAAGTAGATAGGTAGACGTACTGACAAGGTGTTTTCCTTAACACTTTCTACTTATTGATTTTTTATTAAGGATTAGTAAGTAAAATAAAAATAATATTAAAGGAGATGTTAGTAAATGAATATTGAAAAATTAAAGAAATACCTAGAAATAAACAATGTAATATCTAATTACAGAAAAGTATGCGAACAATTAGATGAAAAAGTTTTAACAGGTAATGCTAAAATATCACAATTAAAAGAATTAGAAAGATATTTTTGTTTCAATAAACAAGGCAATAAATTTGTATTCACAGAAGTTTATTCAGAACCAAAAGATAAAGTAGATGGAAGAAAGAATACAAAAGGTAATAATAATATTTATGGTAAGTATATTGAACAATTAGTTTTAGATTTATTGGTGCAAAAATACCAAAATACACAAGAAAGAAAAATATATTTAAGTAGAGATAAAATGTTACGTTCTTTAGATATGGTTAATGATAATTATACTTTTGGTAAATTTAATAGAATTGTATTATCAGATTATTTAGATATTAGCAATGATAATGTTAAAGAATTTTATATGTTAAACAATAAAAATTTATACGATACAATTGAAAGAGCATTTGCATCTTTGTCTAATAAATGTTTGGTAAGTTGGAAATTAGTAACTACTGTTGCATGTGGATTTACTGAATTTTGTCAAAAAATTATTATTGATAATGAAGAAATGGACATACTTGATTTGATTACAGATAAAAAAGAAAGAGAAGAATTATTTAAAGAAACTCATACTACTGCAACAGATGAACAACTTGATAAAATATTATATGCGGAAAATAGAATTCTTGAAGAAATGGGATTAGAAAGTAAAAGAGATGCATTTTTATTTGATAAGTATACTGAATTTAACAATAAAGTATGTGAATTATTAAATAAAACTACTAATATTAAATATTATTATAAAAGTTATGATATTATTTTTCATGAAAAAGTAGTACAAGAATTAGAGAAAATAAGTCAATGGATATTGGAACAAGAAGAAAGACAAAATATCAAAGTTACATTAAATGGAATTATATCTAATAATATTATTACTAATGCAGAAGAAAGACATAATAAAGCAATTGAAGAAAAATCCAAAATACTAGGGAAACTTAATGTTAGTGATTATAAACATATTAATATAGAAAGACGTTCTAAAGATAATTATATTGAAGATAATAAAAATATAGTAAATACTGTAATTAACAATAAGGTAATAAATATAACTAGCAAGATGATTAAAGTACATAAAAATAAAAATGATAAATCAAATGAAGAAATTAATGATTTAATAGATTCTTTGTAAAATGTAAAATTTTATAAAAGTTGTCCATTTGTAGTACAACAAATAATAACTATGGTATATTGGTGTATTAGACTTGGACAACTTTTTATTTGTTTAATATATTAATATTCTTCTTATAAGAATATACCATCTCAACTATTCATACAAAAGATCGTGTTTATTTACGTGTTTAAACACGTAAATAAAACATATTTTTATTGTTTTTTATTTTAATGTGTGACAAATAATAAATATAAATTAACCCTACTCATTTTTATTATTTGAGTAGGGTTAATCTTCTCACTATTAACTTTTAACTTTTTCATCTGGAACAATATATCCAACAACATGCTTAGTAACCGCACGAATCGTACTACTGCTATTAATAACCATTGGAATATCATTTTTTATTCTAAAACATTCTGACCACCAAGAGTTGTCCTTAGAGAAAATATATCCCTTAAATTCATCCACTTGTACAGGTTCTTTTAATTTTGCTAATTTTTCTTGCCAATCTTCTAATCCATATAATTTTCTAGCAAGTGCAAAATACGCATTAAATGTTATTTGTTGTATAGTTAAATCTTTATTTCTCATTTCTTGACGATTTGTGATATTGCCCATGTACTCAGATAAGAGATTTATTAATTCATCCCAAAATAAAATTAAATATTCCGCAACTTTATCTGCTTCATTTCTAGTTAATAATAAATTACTAAAATTGTTTTTAACACCATCATAAATAACCGCAAAGGTGGTAATATCATTATTTGTTTTTGCTCTTATTGAACCAGAACCAATTTTAATTT
>Ga0209318_1002162_pt1 | contig 10233 bp, 18 predicted proteins | sample RifGroE1_FD_183999 | JGI IMG/M metagenome (GOLD analysis project Ga0209318, IMG submission 183999) | Groundwater microbial communities from Rifle, Colorado, USA - Groundwater E1 (SPAdes) (version 2) | ecosystem: Environmental > Aquatic > Deep subsurface > Groundwater | place: Rifle, Colorado...
ACCGAAGTAAAATAATTCATTGTCTTATAGCAGGACAAGCAGCCGGGTTTAAGTGGTTTTACTTACCCGGTTTTTGCTTAACCAAGGAGGTCTGATATTTGGCAAAATCATACCAAGACAGAAAAGGCCAATTTGCGGAAAACGTGGCCAAGCTCATGGAGGCTGGCTTTAGTCGTGCAGAAGCTAACAAAGCGCGTGGATATAGTGCAGCTAAAATTGAAGCCACAATAAATGCTGGGAAGCTTCCATCCCCGGCACTAAAGCAACAAGCAGCTAGACAGGGAAAAACAAAGGAATACAGTCAGGCCAAACGGGAAGGACGACTGCCAGCTAAATCACCTGGAAAACAGCCTCCCGCTAAGACTAAGGACAAGCCTAAATATAAGGGAAGCCGTGGGGACAAATACGAGACAGTTCCCACACACTTAGGAATGGTTTTTTACAACAGATATTCCTATGTGATAGAATACCGAACAAAAAATGCAGATGGTGAAGTCGAAATAAAATATGTCACGGTCACGAGTGACGAAAAAATGTCTACCAAAGAGGCCAAGGCATGGGCGAAGGAAAACATATTTAACAATCCTGAGAATCAGGAAAAATATAAATCCGATAAAGTTGACCTTCGCACTATGCGAATTATTGGGCGTTGGTATAATCCGAACGCAGGCGGTAAAGTAGCTTAATAAGAATGCGAGTTGATAAAATGACAGGTAGAGAACTAAAAATACTAAGATGTATCGCAGGTTGGACACAATTGGAACTATCTAACCAAACTGGACTATCCGAAATCTTAATCAACAGATTGGAAACCGGAAAAGCCAGGATAACACGAAAAACTGAATTGCTGCTAAAACAGGCTTTTCGGGATATTGAAAATTTTTCGAGTAAGGAATTGATTGACGCTCTAGGAAGTGTTCCCGATGAAGAGATTCCACACGCTGGACGGAAACAAGCGAATTGAAATCCCCAGGTATTCCGTCTATTTTGATTCCGAATCAATACCGGAATTGCAGCCAGACGGCAGTCACGAACACCGACCATACCTTCTTTGTGCCTGTTTTCGCGACAGGCGCGTAGTAAAGGAGAAGTGGAGACATTATCATCAATATTTTTCCGACTTGGATGATGGGGAATATGGTGGTAACATTCCACTTTTTTGGTCGGAGCTTGCAGAGTGGGGCGACAAAAAAGGATCTGTTTATCTTTACGCTCATAATGCTTTTTACGACTTAGTGGCCACGGCTGGTATACGCGGACTAACGAATGCTGGATACAGGGTAACAAACTTTTTTGAAAAGGGTAACACCTTCCTAATGACCTTTCGCCGGGAGACTAAACTAATCCACATTGTTAGCAGCACAAATTATTTTGCTACCACACTAGAAAAGCTTGGTGAAATATTCAATCTTCCGAAAGGGGGCATTGACTATTTTACTGAGGACATACATGCAGCACTCCCCTATTGCAAGCGTGACGTTGAAATTTGCAAACTGGCTGTTGAAACTTTTACAAATTTTGTGGAAGATGAAGAACTTGGCACACTTGCAAAAACAACGCCTGGACAAGCTTTTAACGCTTTTCGTACCCGTTTTATGCGACACAAAATACATATACATAACAACGAAAAAGCGACAAAGCTAGAACGGGAAGCCTATGGCGGGGGGCGTGTGGAGTGCTGGCGAATCGGTGAATATTCGGGACAAAGATATTACGGTTATGACGTTAACAGCATGTATCCTTATACAATGCTTACCGATTTATACCCAACAAAATTATTAAGCTACAACAAATACAGCAGCTTGTCTAAACTAAAAAACATACTTTCCCAAGGTAAGCTAGTGTGCGCTAAAGTAAAAATTAAAACCAGCAAGCCATACTATGCACTTAAAACAGCGAAGTCTTTAATTTTCCCTACTGGTGAGTTTTGGACAACCCTAAGCACTCCCGAATTGAAACACGCAGTTGACAACAATCTAATTATTGCTGTTAGCGAAGTGTCGATTTACGATGGCGAACGAATTTTTGAAGAGTATGTAAAGTATTTTTATACCAAAAGATTATCAGCTAAAGAACTAAAAAATCTTATATACGACATGCTTTACAAACTCTTTATGAACGCGCTTTACGGAAAATTCGGCCAACAATCTGAAAGCTGGGAAAATGTTGGTGAATGTCCAACAGACGTTGTTAAGTCCTACGAAATTTGGGACGCTGAAACAGGCAAGCGAAAAAATATAAGAATGTTCGGTGGAACCATTTTTGAAAAAACCGGAGAAGTGCGAGAAGCCTTTAACAGCTTTTGTGCTGTCGCTGCTCATGTTACCGCAGCAGCACGAATGCTGCTAGTAAAATATATTGACATAGCAGGTTGGGAAAGTGTCTTATACATGGATACTGACAGTCTGTTTGTTACCGAAGCAGGAGCGCAGAATTTAGATGCAGCTGGGATTATTTCCAACACAAAACTTGGCGCGTTGAAGCTTGAAAAGCAGGACAGTAAAATTACTATAAACTGTCCGAAAGATTATGCTTTTGCAGACACTAAAAAAGTCAAAGGTATTAAAAAAGGAAGTAAAAAAATAACTGAGACTGAATATGAAACAACCGTATGGCCTAAATTGGGTGGAATGATTCGAGAAGGAAATCTTGACAGTTTTAGAAATATTCCACGAATCAAAACACTTGCCAGGACATACGGAAAAGGCTGGGTAACCGATACCGGGGAAGTATTACCATTTATGATGCATACTAACGGTAGCAACAATATAATAGAAGCCCCTGAAAAAAGTTATCCTGAAAAAACTATTGACACTAAACACAAAAATAATGTCCTTAAAAATTTAAAGGAGTTGTTTCGATGAAGCGTTTTAAACCATGTCCTCTATGTCTTAAATGTGGATATTATTTAAACTATAATGTTAATTTACGTGAAGGGGGTTATTGTTCGGAGCCTTTTTATTGTCATTATACAATGTGGTGTTACGCAGCAAATAAAGACCAGTCTTTTTTAAAAAGTAAATGTTTTTGTGCTTGTTACTCTTTTAATCCAGAATCACAAACTGACTAAAGGAGTTGTTTTAATGTTTATATTAGTGTATCTAATATATCCACTGCAAAATATTAGAGGATGGCTTTTAGTTGATGAATATCAGTTAAACGAGGCTATTGAACGAAGGATAAAATTAGAATGGTATGAGTCCCCAATTGTTTATTAAGGAGTTGTTTTTATGTTTAATGCATTCTTTGTTTTATTTGTTGGTATTGGACTTATGACGTGTGGCGTTGCCATGATTGCTTTAGGTATATCAATTATCATTAGACTATAAAAGGAGCTGTTTTAATTGAGTGGCTACATTGAACTGATAGAATACATTTTCAGGCGTGCGCTACTTGACATAAAATCATCATCAAAATTTATCCGCGACGCTGCTTATCATTTTATTTTTTCTGAAGATGCTGAATGGTTCGCAGAAGTCGGACAAATAGATTTAAACATTTTTAGAAAAACAATAAAAAATCGTTTTGAGTAATCTTTTAAATCCTGTATAATATAACTATACAGGATTTATTTTCATTTGTGAGGTGTATTGAATGGCTGTAAAGAAAAAGGAAGATGAATCAAAAGAGGAAATCGAAAACAAGGAAACCAAAGAAACAAAAACAGAGACAAAGGAGGAAACACCAGCATGGGCGAACACCATAATATCGTTGTTGAAAGGACTAACACCAACGGCGACAACGACAGAAACAAAACAGCCAGTAGTGGAAATCCCGGTACCTGCAAAACCGAAAAAGGAACCGGAACCGGAACCAGTGTTGGAAATACCGAAAAAGTCAATATGGGCGAAAATTTGGGGATAAAACCGCATGATGTTGACATACCTTCACCGCCAGAACCGAAACAGACTAAGAAGGAACGAAAAAGTGGTAGCAGCAAAAAAGATGCTACTATTCCAGTTGCTCAAGTTTCAGCCATCATAACAACTGGTTTTGCTATTTTGGCAACTAGGGCCGGTGCCGAGTGGAATATCACAGAAGATGAAGCGAAAAGCATTGCAGAACCTGCAACGCGAATACTGGACAAGCTAGACATAATTCAAAAGTTGGGGCCATATGCGGATGCTATTGCTTTGATAACCGCTGTTGGAATGGTAGTAGTACCAAGGGTTATGGTAACAATACAAAAAAGCAAAAGGAAGGTGAAACAAGTTGCCGAATCAGAAAAAGGACAGAATGAAAAAAGTGATGGAAGTATTCCTATCCGAAATGCCTCTCCTGATGCAACCAATTTTGCGGAGCTACTCCCAGGACTGGCTTAACCGTGCTAGGGAAGAAGAAGTCGAAAAACTCTTAGAGTTTATAAAAGGGTTGGTGAACCAAATTGAAACACCAGATAGACCGCGAGAAGAATAACCCATCTTTAATAGAAGTAAAAATCCCTGGTGGGGTGCTGATGTTGACAACAGCGGAGTATGCCAGGGGAATTGGTAGGGGAAAAACTCACAGAAGAATCATGCAGCAGCAGGCAAGAGAAATCAGAATCACTTGCCGGGATTGTGTAAGCTCTTGTAAACCTAATCAATGGTGCGGAGGTAAAGACTTTATTCCCAGAGGTATAAAAGGTTGTGATTTAAGTGGGCCGAAATAAAAAGTTAGAAATACCAACAGACCAGCATGTTTTTGTTGCTGGAAGAACTGGTAGCGGTAAAAGCTTTTTAACTCAAACATATTTAGCTGGCTATGACTATGTGGTAGCTTTAGACATTAAAGGCAACTTGTCGTGGCCAGCAGTACCAGGGACTATATGGAACGAAAAAACCGGGGAACTTTTGGAAGCAGGAAAGAATCTAACATTGGTAACACGACTGGCTGATATACCAAAAGCAAAGACTAACAAAATAGTTTATCGGCCTGACTGGGACGAAATAAATTTTGACACCATCAACCAATTTTTTGAGTGGATTTATAATAGGCAAAATTGCATTGTATGGGTTGATGAAGTCATGGGGGAAGCTGTTTGTGCAAACCCATACAGGATACCTCCATACTACAAAGCAATTCTCACTAGAGGTAGAAGTCGAAATACTGCTGCTTGGTCAGTCAGTCAACGACCAAGTGGCATTCACCCGATAGTCATGTCCGAAGCAAGTCACTATTTTATGTTTGCTTTAAATCTGTCAACCGACAGAAGCAAAGTGGCAAATATAACAGGGTATAATGAATTTGAAACTAACCCACCCAAGTTTGGTTTTTGGTATTTGAATATCACTCAAGACGATGCAATTCCAAAGCTTGCAAGGTTAAAAAGATAGTTTTAAAATGCTATGGTATAATACCATTTTATGATATAATATCATTATATGGAAAGGTGGTGAAAAAGATGGGTATGGGCGTTAAAAATTTTCTTATGGTTGGTATGATGGCCGTCCTTTTTATTGTATTGGCTAAAGTTGTTTTTACAAAGTGGAATGTCCCCTATGTTAGTCCGCTGGTACAATCCGTGTAAGTAAAATATAGAAGCAACAAGGAGTGATTTATCATGGCGACTGCTCAAAATCCAGCGCAAGTTAAAAGCAAACTAACACCTGCGCAGCGTAATCAGCTATTTGCTGCTGCTACCAGACAGCACATTCAAAAGCTTCCCTCACATACCGTCGTGGCTGGTGGGAGTATTTCATTTGAAATCCCTAAAGCCCGGTATATGGCAGAAATTATTCTAGCATTTAAAGGAACACTGACTGCAACACATGCGACAGAAACCGCTTTTGTGCCGGCTACCTATAGTCCTTATAATCTAATCAAAAAGGTTCGCGCGGAACTGAATAATGGTTTTAGTCCTTTCAACTTGTCGGGTAAAGGACTAGCTCTTTACAACAGGATGAACACTTACCAGAGTAGTCAATTTGCGAACGTGTCGACAGCAAACGCACGCGGTGCTGTTTTAATGGAAAAAGTATCAAGCAGCGGAGGCACTTCCAATGATTTTAGATTTATTGTTCGCCTGCCTGTTGTGCTAAATGATAGAGATCCGGTTGGTTTAATCAATGTGCAAAACCCTCAGACTGTTTGCACCGTCACCCTAGACTTTAACGAACTAACCAGCTTGTTAACAACAACTACTGGCTTTACCTTAGCCTCTGCAATTACTGTAACACCGACCGTTATTTCTTATTCAATCCCTATCATAGGTGACGCGCAGCCGGACTTGTCTGTTTTAAAATTAGTTAATGAGCAGGTACAAGCTATTGCAGGTGCAGGTGATGTTACTGTCAAGCTTCCGGTTGGTCAAACATATCGGAAAATTGGCATCATCTTCGAGGATGCGTCTGGAGGTGAGGCAGACGCAGACATTGGAGAATTTCAGTTAATTTTAAATCAGGCAGATTATCCGTATCGTGTTGATCCGTTCACTTTACAAGCTATCAACCAAATGTCATATGGCACTATTTTCAATGCAGGTGAGTTTGTCTTTGATTTTACCAACCAGGGTATTCCTAACCTTGGTGGTGCTAGGGACTACATTGACACCGAGCGACTTACCGAGTTTTGGTTACGCAGCACTGCTGCTGCTGCTGGTAATATTACTGTTATCACGGAGACACTTGCAAGACTAGCCGGATAAGGGGAGTTTAACACTTCCCTTTTCCTAAAAGGAGAGGATTGAAATGCCCGGTTCTGAATATTCATTGCGAGACATGTATCCCGACATAAACACTTTTCTATCTACCACGGAAAACACGCAGCCAGACGAGGCAGAAGCTATTCACCTTCGCACGACAGACGAAGGTGAGGTAGTGCAGCCTAAGCAGGCTTGGAGTATGGTTGGAGTGCTGATTGTTATTGTGTTACTCCTGGTAGCACTGGGGAAGGTGTAAACCATGTTGAACTGGAACACAGTATGGTCACAAGTGGTAGCATCATTTCTTTTTACAATACTGTTTTGGGGAATGTTGCTTTTATTTGGAAAAATGTAAATTGATACCGAAAGAAGGTTACCTTATGGATTTTTTAACCCCCGAAATTATAGCTAGTTATGGATTTCCAATGGCCGTGGCAGGTTATTTGTTAGTTCGCATGGAGAATGTCATAAAAGCCTTAACTGCTACTGTACAGGAAAATACAATGTTGGTAAAAGCCTTGACTTCAAAGGTTGACGATAAATAAAATTCAAGGTGTGATTTAGATGTTGGAAAACAGAATCATGTTACTAATTGTTTTACTACTTGTGATTTGGTTTATATTTACATCTGGTGGTAAATCACTTATTACCAAAATGGTCATGGCAGCTAGGAGTGATACAAGGTGAGTTTATACTATTTAGTTTTTTTCCTTGTGTCAGTCATTGGTATTAACTGGACACTAGGAACAAAGGTAACATACTATTTCATGCTGCTTGTATTTCTATCTGTTATGTTTGCACGTTGGAAGGAAATTGATGAAGCATTGAGGCTTGCCTTGGTGCATAGAGAAGGTGAATAGAGTGGTAACAAAAGTATTGTCGGGACTTGGCTTGTTAATTGGTATTGGATTATTTTTATGGAATTCAAGTGCGTCGGTGAACATCATCAATACCATTGCAAAAAATTCTGTAAGTGGAATAAAGACGTTGCAAGGACGTGATTAAAAATGGCTGGATACGACGCTTACCAAGCTTTTATAAATTTCTTTTCGCTTGGAATTGTTACAAGGCAGACTTATTATCCTTCCCCAACGCTTGCTGTTGGGGATGATGAAAAGTTAGATGCCCTGCCGATTCAATATGAGGCACCGGAACAACTACCAATATACCATTTACAACAGCAACTAAACAGCGGGTATGATGGATTGCCAGGGCAGGGTGCTATCGTTAACCCGGACGAATCGAGCGGAGAGTTTTATTTGGGCGAATCGTTGCCACCAATGTAGGGACGTGATATTTTGGACGTTGAAGAAATCGGTGATGATGTTGTTAAGACGGTTAAAAAACATCCTTTAATAATTGCTGGTGTTGCTGTTGGTATATTAGTCATAGTTCTGTTTGTTAGCAAAAAATCTGATACTACAGACTATGGTGCCTCTTATGTGACACCTTCAACGGATGTTACCGACAGTGGAGGTAATTCCGATACTGACATGACCGGACTATATAGTTATTTTGATGAAACACAGCAGGCTAATATGGATTATTTTAATAACGCGCTGGAAGAGCAGCAAAAGGCAAATACAGCACTGCTTGAAATGTTGCTTGCAAATTTACCAACCGGGATGGAAACAACATTGCCGGATGATGAGGAAGAAGTAGACTTACCAGCATCTACCATACCACCAAGTCAGACACCTAATAGTTCTACTCCTGGAACCAATGCAACGGTACAAGATATTATCAACGAGATGAATCGTAATAGTGCAGCTTGGCACGCAGCGAATCCCACGCAGCGCGGAGTGCTGGAAGCTAGAAATAGGATTTTGGGTGGTAGCATAGGTGCTACATATAATCCAACTACCGGAGTTTGGAGTTTTCCTTCTTCTAATCGTGGAAGTGGTAGCAACAGTGGTAGCAACAGTGGTAGCAACAGTGGTAGCAACAACAGAGGAAGTGGAACAACTGCTACTGGTAACAACACAGTACCAACAGGAAACGGCCGCAGAGTAAACGGTTATGGTGAATACAGTGACTAGGAGGTGTTAACGTGGGGCTAACCGCTGATATCTGGGAGGTTATCGTTAGCACCTCCCAGCAATATAATGTTGATCCTTTTTTGGTGGCAGCCATTGGACAATTGGAAACACATTGGGGTGACTTAGGCGACGGTCGTCGGGGCATGTATACTGGATATGGTTCTTATGATTCTGGTAGTAATTATAGTTATGCAGGCTTGCAGAATCAGATTACTGGAACCGTAAAAAAGATGAAAGCTTGGGGAGCGCAGCCTGGTAAAGTTACTCTTAGTTTGCTTCAACAAGGCAACGCTGGTAAACTCCCCACTGGTATTTATGCTACCAATAAATCATGGCCGGATAAGGTATGGTCAATATACCAGCAGTATATCAAAAAACCTCTTAGTTTTCAGCAAAACACTCCTGCTTCAACAGTCCAACAAACACCTATTGTTCCTGGCGGAACAATAGGACAGGGAAGCCTTCCCTGGTACGAAAAAATGCGTGCTTCCATACACGAATATTTGTATGGTGTACCAACAAATTTAAACCCTGCTGAGGAACTGGAAGCCAGGCATTGGGCCACGGACATAATGACAGAACGCGGAGAAACACCTCTGCAAAGTTGGTCTGACATGACGAAAGACAAACAACAAGCTTATGATAGTAGCCCGGTAGGTCAAACAAATAATCTTTTTGGTAACACAATTCCAAACGCTTTGTGGACTGGTGGTATTTATATTGTTTTGATTATTGTCGGAATTTTGGCTGTAATGGGTATGTTTAAATCAATGAGGTGATTAAGTGCTGAATTATGAAATAACTTTGCCTGGAAGTGGTTTTAAAGATTTTTTAATCCCCGGTAAGTATAAGTATTGTACTGTTTTGAATGACCAAAATTATTTTTTTACACTATATCGCGGTACTGCTGTAAACGCAGATAATAAGATTGCTGATATCATGCCATACAATTACTTACCAATACCTCTTACTTCGCAAAACCAACAGCAACAATATGTGCTTGGTTGGACTGGAACCGCGACTGGTAGAATAGTAGTGATTTTTTCAGAACTTTCTCTAGGAGTTGGACAGCCACTTATTCACCCAAGCAGCTTGACGCATATCGTGGGTGCTATTCCAGACGGGGGCACAGCAAGTGAAAATCCGGTTTTGATTGCCGGATTATACTCCGAAACACCAGCAACTAGGGAAGATGGAGAAGTCGCAACACTCCAAACAGACGCGCAGGGGCGCATACTTATAACTATCCAAGACAGTGCAATTCAAGTCCCGATGGAGATTCAAGCACATAGCTTGACGAATGAAAATCCTATTCCGATTGTTTTGTCTGACAGTGATATTCAAGTTCCGATTGAAATCCAAGCACATAGTCTTTTAAATACTACTCCAATACCTGTCTATGCGTCTAAAATTGAAGCGTATAATGTGGTAGCTGTGGCTTTAGCTGAAAATGAGTTATGGCTATCGTCTATAATAGATATGACAAATAAAAAGCTTATTTATGGTCAACTGCAAGTTACTGAAACAGGGGCAACATATTCACACCAATACAGCAATGACGGGGTAAATTTT
>Ga0209318_1002164_pt1 | contig 10231 bp, 10 predicted proteins | sample RifGroE1_FD_183999 | JGI IMG/M metagenome (GOLD analysis project Ga0209318, IMG submission 183999) | Groundwater microbial communities from Rifle, Colorado, USA - Groundwater E1 (SPAdes) (version 2) | ecosystem: Environmental > Aquatic > Deep subsurface > Groundwater | place: Rifle, Colorado...
TCCCGCTGACCCCGGAAGTATAGCAGCAGGCATCAGGCAGGTGATTTTAGCTCCCGTTACGAAGTATAATAGTATGCGGGAGGCGGGTTTAAAAAGAGTCAAAGAGTTTTCCTGGGAGAAAACGGCCAGAAAAACATTAGAAGTAATTACAAATGTTTAAAGATAAAAACGGAAAAGGATTATCAACGGGTGAAGTGTTATCTAAAATTCTCAACAGGATTGGCAGTATGATTCTTGATTTTGAATTAATGACCTTGAGGTGGGTTTCCCATGTTCCCTCACACCTTTTTAGAAAGTGTATATATAGGCTTTCCGGTGTCAAAATCGGAAAGGGCTCGACAGTTCACATGTGGGCAAATTTTTTTGATCCGTCCGGGGTTTCGATTGGCGAGGATACGATAATCGGTGATCATGCTTTTTTGGACGGTAGGGCGCCGCTTACCATCGGCAACCATACGGATATAGCTTCATCTGTGATGATTTATAACTCTGAACATGATTTGGAAAGCGAAGATTTTTCGGCCAAGTCCGATTCGGTAGAAATCGGCGATTACGTTTTTATCGGCCCCAGAGTAACGATCCTCCCCGGAGTAAAAATCGGTAAAGGTGCTGTTGTGGCAGCTGGTGCCGTGGTTACCAAGGATGTCCCCGAATTCATAATCGTCGGTGGCGTTCCCGCCAAGGAAATCGGAGAAAGAAAAAATAAAAATCCTCACTACATCCTAGGGCGGGCGAGATTATTTCAATAAGTATGAAACTTTTTTTGGCCTCGAGTGCGGGTGAGCCAGATACAATCGAAAAACTGAGGGAAATCTTGGGTGGATTTGAGAATAAAAAAATTGCCTATATCCCCACAGCCTCAAACGGGGATAGTGATTGGGAATATTGGAAGGCAAAAGAAGATGGAACCTGGAAATTAGTAAATACACTAAAGGCTATTGTGAAGCCGGTCGTGCTTGAAAATTATAGGGACGAGTCTGTTATTAAGGAGCTTGAGGGTCAAGATGTTTTATGGTTCGCCGGGGGTATGGCAGGTTATTTAATGTATTGGGCAAGAAGATGCAAACTCGACATCCATATTAAAAGTCTTCTGGATAAAGGGGCCTTATATGTGGGCTCGAGTGCAGGATCTATGGTGGCCGGACAATCGCTTCAAATATGCGGCTGGGATTTTGTTGATAGAGAACGTGGTGCGGAAGGCATTGAACCAATGAAGCTTGTTGACTTTGATATTTACCCTCATTTTAAGGATGAACTATTACCAAAAATAAAAGAGAAATATTCCGGTAGAAAAATATATTTGTTAAAAGACGGGGAAGAAATTATTATTGATGGTGATACTTTAAGAGTTATCGGTGAAGAAAGGGTAATAACTTAACGAGGTATGAAAAAAATATTAACCATTTTTTTTGCAATTTTTTGCATAGCCGGGATTCTATACTTGGCTTTACCGGGTTATTCCTTCCCGGTTCCTCCTCCTGATTCCATTAAGTCTGAAGAACCGGCAGACCTGGAGTCACCCTTAAGACGCGGATATTTTACAAATTACTCCAGGGCTGAGGTCTTAGCCTGGTATGAAAAGCAATTTGACTATTCACCTCTACTAAATATCAAACTTCCGACACTTCTTCTTAATTACCCTCCGGAATATGCGCAAACCATAATAAGGGATCAGACGGGAAGCACCTATTTGCAGGAATTTACGCATCCTTTTAGGGAGAGCCTTTATATAAACGGCTTTGAAACACCCGAAAGTAACCTGCAGCTCCTTTTTTACGTTGACGAAAAATTCTGGTATCAAAAAATAATAATCCGTCAGGTGCCGAGCAATGTTTTTATACGGGAGGGAATATTTATTGTTTCTATGGTTATGGTTGTAATTCTTTATAACGGTTTTGAAAAATTAATACGGAGGAAGAAAAATGAATAAAATTCCCGACCTGTCGGTAATAATAGTGTCTTCAAAAAAAGATTTTCTACTGGATTGTCTTGGGACGCTCGAACCGGCTTTGGCGGGAATTGAAAATGAAATAATTCTTATAGACAATGCTTCCATTGAGAATATCGGAAGCTTGGCCAAGGAAAAATATCCGGAGATCAAAGTAATCAGACGTGAGGAAAATGGCGGATTTGGGGAAAACAACAACATGGGGATGCGGATCGCGAAGGGCAGATTTGTCTTACTTTTAAATGATGATACAAAACTGTTGGACAAAAACATATTTAAAGAAATGGTTGCCTGGATGGATGCCCATCCCAAAGTAGGTATTTCAAGTTGCGCTCTGGTAAACCCCGACGGCATCACATATCAAGGTTCAGGAGGCTATTATCCCACCCTTTTTAGGGTTTTCGCCTGGATGACTTTTTTGGATGACATTCCCGGAGTCGATCGAGTAATCGGACCATATCATCCACTTCATTCTTGGTCACCTTTTTATAAAGGCGGAAGCTATTTTAAAAACAAACATCGTCAGGACTGGGTGACAGGGGCTTTCTTTTTGATGCGTGCTGAGGCTATGAAAGAGGCGGGTATTTTTGATGAAGATTTTTTCCTTTATGTTGAGGAAGTTGAGCTTGCCACCAGATTTATAAAAAAAGGCTGGCAAATCTGGTATTTACCTGAGTGGAAAATAATTCACTATGGACAGGTGACCACGGGAAGTGAGAAAGCAATGATTTTTGAACTGCAAAATCTGATATTGATGTATAAAAAGCACGAAAAAGGGTGGAAAATTCCCATTCTTCGTGGCATTCTTAAGCTGGGAACGGTACTTAGAATGATTCTTTGGGGTGTGGTGGGTAAGAGAGAGGTTTTTAAAGTGTATGCAAAAGCTTTTAAGGCTATCTGAAAAACTATCTAAATATTTGATTGCAGCGGTACTTATAGTAGTCCCGCTTTTGCCTAAGTTCCCTCTGATTAAAATTCCCGGTACATATGTAGCAATTCGATTTGAAGACATATTAATATTTATTTTGGGGCTAATTCTAATTCCCAAGTTTATACTGGACTTCAAAAAAATTTGGAAAGATAAGATTCTTAGCTCAATTCTCATATTTTTTGCCGTAACTTTTATCTCTTTGATAGCCGGGGTCGTAATTACCCAAACGGTAGAACTTCGGTTGGGTCTTTTGCACTGGGCAAGGCGCATTGAGTATATGATTCCTTTTCTTACCGCATATCTTTTGATACCGCGCGACAAGATCAAAGAAAGTGTGGAGTTTTACTTCAAAATTTTACTGATAGTTGTGGCAATCGCGTTTTTCTACGGCTTGGGCCAGCGCTATTTACATTTCCCCGTGATAATTACTCAAAACGAACAGTATTCCAAAGGTATTGCTTTGCGCTGGACTCCGGGTGCACACATCAACTCGACATTTGCCGGGCATTACGACCTTTCGGCATTTATTGTAATGATTATGCCAATATTCTTGGCAGCACTTTTTACAATAAAAGGAAAACTTTCAAAACTTACGATCGCAATTTCATCCGGAATGGGACTTTGGCTTTTAATAAACTCAGTTTCCAGGACGGCGCAAGCAGCTTATCTTTTAGCAATCAGTGTAACACTTCTTCTTTTGAGGAAATTTAAGGGATGGGTGATAGTGGTTCTGGTGAGCCTGATATTCATGTTCATGTCTTCGGGTTTGGATGCCAGGTTTTCACAGGCTATTAAAGTGATATATGAGCATATCAAAACAGGTGAGGGTTTTAGCTATGTTCCCGGCTTTGTTGTCAGGGCAGACGAGGTCACTTTTACGGTACGGGATTCTGTGGTTGCGTCACCCACCCCCGCACCTGTAAAGGCGTTAAATGATGTTTCCATTGCTATAAGGCTTAATGTGGAATGGCCAAGGGCAATAAGAGCTTTTGTTAAAAATCCTATATTAGGAACAGGTTACTCGTCGATTGATCTGGCAACAGACAATGATTACTTGAGAATGCTTGGGGAAATCGGCCTTTTGGGGTTTGCTGCTTTTGTGTTAATCTTTCTAAACATCGGTAAAACTTTATTGAAAACATTCTCAATAAAGGAAAAGTTGGGAGATATTGAAAAAAGTTACGTTTTCGGAGTAATGGGTGGCGTAATAGGAACTTTTGCTACAGCATTTTTAATTGATTTATTTGAAGCATCAAAGTTTGCCATTATTTTTTGGCTGCTTTTGGGTAGTGCCGTTAATTTGACAAAAAGTAAGTTAAATGAAGAATAAAGTTATACAATTTGTTAAGAGTAAATATTTTGAGTATATAATTATCTCAATAATTCTTATTTTAGGCTTTGTTGTGCGTCTATATAAAATAAATAATCCGATCGCCGATTGGCATAGCTGGCGCCAAGCAGATACAGCGTCTGTGAGTAGAATCTATCTTGAAAAAGGAATTAATTTACTTCTTCCGCGCTATCATGACGTTTCCGGCATCCAGTCCGGAATAAAAAACCCCGAGGGTATCCGCATGGTAGAGTTTCCTTTTTACAACGCGCTAAATGCAATACTCGCCGGTGCATTTACTAATATTTCGCTTGAGGTTTGGGCGAGGTTGATTACGATTTCCTGCGCAATTATAACGGCATTTTTCTTGTATCTCATCGGAAAAAGAGTTTTGGGTACATGGACCGGACTACTGACTGCTTTTTTCTACCTTCTTGTTCCCTACAACATATATTTTACCCGCGTGATTTTACCGGATCCTATGGGAGTAATGTTTGGAGTTGTCTCTTTGTGGTCATTTTTGGAGTTCACCCGAAGTGACAAAAAGTACCTACTTATTACCTCGGCAATATTTTTTGCGATGGCACTTTTGATTAAGCCATATTTAGGCTTTTACCTTTTCCCGATAATTTATTTGGCTTTGAAAAAATACGGGATGAAAAGTTTTTTCAAGAATAAAAAACTGATAATAGGCACCATAATTTACCTGGCAGTTGTCTTTGTTCCGTTTTTCATTTGGAGAGGATGGGAGGCAAAGTTTCCTGAGGGTATTCCTTTTTACAAATGGGCATTTAACGGAAACTTAATAAGGTTTAAGCCATCCTGGTGGTACTGGATTTTTGGTGAAAGACTGGGGCATTTAATTTTAGGTTCCCTGGGAGTGGTGCCATTTATATTCGGTGTACTAAATACTAAGGTTAAAAATTTATTCGTTCAGGTGTTTTTGGGAGGCGCCCTTTTTTATGTAGCTGCGGTAGCCGGTGCCAATGTAATGCACGACTATTATCAAATATTGACCATACCCGCGATAGCTTTGGCTCTTGCCTCGGGAGCGGTTTATCTTTGGAAGGCAGAACATTTTAATGTCTTTTTGAGGAGAATTGTTCTGGTGGTCTCGATTGGTGTAATGCTTATTACCGGATGGAATCAGATAGTGGGTAACTTTAATGTAAATCATCCGGAAATAGTGGAAGCCGGGGCGGAGGTTAATAAAATTACAGCCAAGGAAGCGCTTATTGTGGCTCCTTACAACGGTGATACGGCATTTCTCTACCAAACGGGCAGAAGCGGTTGGCCTGCGATTGATGACTCGATTGATAACATTATTGCTAACGGGGCTGACTATTATGTTTCGGTTGACCTTGGAAGCCCCGACACAAAAATGATTGAGTCGAGGTTTAAAACTCTCAAAAAGACGGACAGGTTTATAATTGTCGACCTGGTAAATCCTATAAAATAAACGTGAAGATATTAATGTTGACTCCTTACCTTCCTTTTCCCGATTCCTCGGGGGGGCAAATACGTTCCTATAACCTGATTAAGGGTTTGAGTAAAAAGCATGAAATCACTCTTTTTTCACTAATTAAAGACGATTCGGAAAGAAGATTTGTTCCCGAGCTTGAAAAATATTGTACAAAAGTAAAAGTATTCAGGCGTTCCAAATCTCCCTGGACACTCAGAAATATTTTTCTGACCGGTTTTGGTCCGTATCCGTTTTTGGTTATCAGAAACTTATCACCTCAGCAGAAGAAAGCCGTTAAAGAGGAAATCCGTAATTTTAAATACGATCTGATTCATGCCGAAACTTTTTATGTCATGCCCCACATCCCCGAAACAAAAATCCCGATTCTTTTGGTTGAACAAACTATCGAGTATCTGGTTTACAAACACTACATGGAAGGAACAAAAAACCCCTTACTTAGATTTTTGTTATCGCTGGACGTTGCCAAGCTGAAATTTTGGGAAACCAATTTCTGGAAAAAGGCAGACAGTGTTGTTGCCGTGTCTGAGTCGGACAAGGAAGAAATGAGAAAACTGGTTCCGGATCTTAAGGTCGATCTTGTCCCAAACGGAGTCAACCTTAATTTCTTTAAAGAAAAGGATAGCTGGAAAGACAAAGAGGCCAGAATTCTTTTTATCGCGAATTTTAAATGGCTTCAGAATGTGGAAGCGGCAGAGCTTCTACTTCGGGAAGTTTTTCCTTTGGTACAGGTAAAATTACCGGATACGAAAATTTGGATTGTCGGGCAGCATATTCCCGAAGAAATTTTGTCCTATAAAAAAGATAATATTATTATCGACAATTTAAGTGAGGACGATCAAAAAGGAATAAGGGATGCTTACTACGAATCTTCGGTTTTCGTATCCCCGCTTAGAGGCCCGGGAGGAACCAGGCTGAAGCATTTGGCGGCAATGGCAGCCAAGCTTCCTCTGGTTACAACTTCGGTAGGTGCGGAAGGGCTGGGAGCTCTTGACGGTAAGGAAGTAATTATCAGGAACAGCTCCGCAGAGATAGCAGAAGCGACTCTTCAACTTTTGGAAGACGAAAAACTTGCAGAAAAAATAGCAAAAAACGCAAGACTCTTAGTTGAAGAAAAGTTCAGCTGGTATAAAATGGGTGAATATTTAGACAAAATTTACGTCAAAAGCGCAAAAAATGAATAAACCGGAACTTTCGATAATCATTCTTAATTACAATACCAAAGAACTTTTGGAAGACTGTCTTAATTCAGTTAAAGATCACATGAGTGAAGTAAATCTTGAGGTGATAGTTTCTGATAATGCTTCAAACGACGGAAGTCCGGAAATGATTAAGAAAAAATTTCCCTGGGTGAAATATACGGAAGGACCGAATGAGGGCTTTTCCAAAGGCAATAACCGTGCGAAAAATTTAGTTGAGGGGGAGATGGTTCTTTTTCTTAATCCGGATACGGTCGTACATAAGGACGTTTTTGTAAAAACAACAAAGTTTTTAAAAGAACACAAAGATGCCGGGGCAGTAACCTGTAAACTGGTGCTTGCTAACGGAAAATTAGACAAAGACATAAGACGCCGATTTCCTATCCCCAGAATTGCCTTTGAGCATCTTGCTTTGGGTCTCAATAAGAACTATTGGTATGAAGATATACCGGAAACCGAAACACACGAAGTAGAGGCGATTCAGGGAGCCTTCTTTTTAACGTGGAAGAAAATTTTGGATAAAGTTGGTTGGTTTGATGAGGAATATTTTTTTGACGGAGAAGATATAGATCTTTGCTATCAGATACATAAAGCCGGCTATAAGCTTTATTACTATCCTGAGACAACCGTAACCCATCTTAAAGGCGTTACCAAAGGCAAAGTATCCAAATGGAAGTATAAAGTTTCTCCTCAGCAAAGAAAGAAAATCCGATTGGCGGGTGTTGCTTCGATGGAGAGATTTTTCAGAAAAAACCTCTGGAAAAAATATCCGTTAATCTTTGACTACTTTGTAGTTTTCGGAATAAATATGTTCAAAATAGTAAGGTATATTAAAGTGGCAATTCTCTCTTCATATTAATGGCAAAGATACTATTGGACGGACGCCTTTACGGGCTTGAAAATGCAGGCCTGGGAAGATATTTGATTAATTTGGTTGGTGAACTTGCCAAAATCGAGTCCGAAGATGAATATGTAATACTTCTCAGAAAGAAATATTTTGATGCGCTCAACCTTCCCGGTAATTGGAAAAAGGTATTGGTGGACATCCGCCACTACAGTTTAGCTGAGCAATTAAAAATTCCCGGAATAATTAAAAAGGAAAATGCCGAAATAACACATTTCCCTCATTTTAATGTCCCCCTAACTTTCAGGGGAAAATTTGTTGTAACGATTCACGATATGTTGATGCACCGGAGCCGTGGACTTTCCGCAACCACACTTCCTGCGCCTTTATATTTTCTTAAAAGATTGGGCTATCGAATAGTATTTGATAATGCAGTTAGAAAATCATATTCAATTCTTGCACCAAGCCAATCGGTTAAAGATGAACTTATCGCCGAATACAATCTTAGTCCGGACAAAATCAAGGTAACTTACGAGGGTTTTGATAAAAAGATTTCAGGGGGCAACAATATCGATATGCCAAAGCCATACTTTGTTTTTACGGGAAACGCCTACCCGCACAAAAATTTACAAGGATTAATAAAAGCCATAAAAGCTTTGAACACAAAAAGTGAACATAAGGTGTTTTTGGCAATTGCCTCGGCGAGGAATATTTTTACTCAAAGAGTTGAAAAATTGATTCTGGATACAGGTGCAAAAGACTATGTAAAAATATTAGGATTTGTTCCGGACGAAAAACTAGGAAGCCTCTATAAAAATTCTATCGGATTTGTGTTTCCGTCTTTTTCCGAAGGCTTCGGTTTACCCGGTCTTGAAGCACTGGCTTCCGGTACTTTACTATTGGCATCTAATATTAAAGTTTTCAGGGAAATTTACGGTGACAATGCCCTATACTTTGATCCGAAAGATGTGGAGTCGATAGTAGTTGCCATGAAGATGGCTTTGTCTGTGGGTTCGGATGCGCGCAAAAATAAAATTTCAAAGTCAATTAGATTTGTAAATAAATATTCTTGGGCTAAAATGGCGGAGGAAACTTTAAATATTTATTATGAAAGTTGCAATAGTCTACGACCGGGTAAATAAATGGGGAGGAGCCGAGAGGGTTCTCCTTGCTCTTCATGAGATTTTCCCCAAAGCCCCTCTTTATACCTCTATATACAATCCCAAAAATGCGCAATGGTCGAAAGTGTTTCCGGAAGTTAAAACTTCTTTCCTGCAAAAGATTCCTTTTACAAAATCCAATCACGAGTTTTTGCCGGTATTTATGCCGTTGGTATTTGCTTCTTTTGATTTCTCGGATTTTGATCTTGTCATATCCGTTACTTCAGAAGCAGCAAAGGGTATTAGAAGTAAAGGTAAGACCAAGCATATTTGCTACTGCCTTACCCCCACACGCTATCTTTGGAGCGGGTACAAAGATTATTTCAGAAATCCGGTTTTTAAATTTATTACCAAGCCTGTTGTTAATTTATTGAGAAGTTGGGATAAAAGGGCGGCCATGAATCCTGAACGGATTATTGCAATTTCATCAGAAATTAAAAAACGGGTTAAGAAGTATTACGGTAGAGATTCCGCAATAATTTTTCCTCCTGTGGATACCGCTAAAACAGGGGTCAAAAACAATAAAACAGAAGGCAGCAAATACTTTTTATTAGTCAGCCGGCTGGATTACGGATATAAAAAAGTTGATTTGGCTATTGATGCTTTTAACGAGTTGGGCCTACCTTTAGTGATAGTCGGAACGGGCAGAGAAGAGAGTCGACTTAAGAAAATGTCTTTAGGAAATATCAAGTTCGCAGGACGGGTTAATGAAAAGAAATTGGCGGAGTATTATTCGGGAGCAAAGGCACTTTTGATGCCCCAGGAGGAGGATTTTGGAATTGTCGCAGTTGAGGCGCAGAGCTATGGAGTACCGGTTATAGCCTATAAAAAGGGTGGGGCAACAGATACAGTAATTGATGAAAAAACAGGAGTGTTTTTTAATAAACAAAACCCTGAAGACCTGATCGCAGCAGTCGGCAAGTTTGAAAAAATAAGCTTTAATAAAAAAGCGATTATGAGTAATGCCCGCAAGTTTTCTAAAAGTAGATTTAAAAAAGAGTTTCTTGATATAGTTAAAAAGGTGGTACACTAATTACAAGTGAAAATTCTAAAGATTTTGTCCAAGTTGAAAATGAGAGGGGCAGATGACTACAAAAATCACCTGTACGCCCTTATATTGGCCGGTGGTGGAGGTACCAGGCTTTGGCCAAGATCCAGACAAAAAACCCCAAAACAATTTTTAAAACTTTTCGATAACGAAACCCTCACTCAAGTAGCAATTAGACGTTTTACCGAAATCCTTCCCTGGGAAAATATTTTTATAGTTACCGTTTCATCGGATTATAAAAAAGAAATTCTTAAAGAGGTCCCGCAGATGCGACCCGAAAATATTATCGTT
>Ga0209318_1002166_pt1 | contig 10218 bp, 8 predicted proteins | sample RifGroE1_FD_183999 | JGI IMG/M metagenome (GOLD analysis project Ga0209318, IMG submission 183999) | Groundwater microbial communities from Rifle, Colorado, USA - Groundwater E1 (SPAdes) (version 2) | ecosystem: Environmental > Aquatic > Deep subsurface > Groundwater | place: Rifle, Colorado...
ATATCTCGTAATGTATCAAACTGTAAAATCGACGTCGGGGATTTTTGGTTTGAAATTGAGGGTTGGTGTAGATTTTCACAAGGGAGCGTAATTAGTGTAATTGGCACTATTGATAGGAGTGTGACAGACATGTTTTTCGGGCAAATGAGGCTAACCAGCGCGCTAATAGACGATTCGAATATTGAGGTTGTGGTGACCCAAGAGGATGACAAAAAACCAGGGGTTTTTCAGGTTTTGCGTGAAAAAATTAGGCATAGATTTATTCGTGTTTTGCCGGTTTTTGAGGCGGGTCTAGTATCAGGAATGATTACCGGTGATAAAGAAGGATTATCAAGGAGCGCTTATCAATTAATGATTGATAGCGGAACAATCCACATTATAGTGGCAAGTGGATATAACGTGATGCTGGTGGCCGGAACTTTGATGAGTGGCCTTTTCTGGCTGCTTAAGAGGTCCAGAGCGATGATATTTACCTTGGTCAGTGTAGTTCTCTATACCTTACTGGCAGGAGGTGATCCACCAGTTGTAAGAGCGGCGATAATGGCCGGAGTGTTACTCATAGGAGGAGTGCTGGGAAGAAAGAGTGTCAGCTGGTGGTCGTTATTGTTGGCGGGGTGGGTGATGGTAATGATAGAACCGGAGATATTGACGAACGCAAGTTTCCAGTTATCCATGGGAGCAAGTGTGGGGTTGATGATCGTTTACCCAACGATAATGAGTATGTCTGTTATGAAAAGTAATAGATTGATAGAGTTATCCGATAAGCTTGGGATAATGACGACTGTCTCCACAATGATGACTACCGCTCCGATCATCTGGTGGCATTTTGGACGATTTAGTGCGGTGGCTTTGTTGAGCAATGTTTTGATACTGCCTTTTGTGAGTGTGATCATGATCCTGGGGGTGATGACTTTGGTACTTGGTGGTTTGACCGCGCCGTTTCTTTACGCAGCTTCTCACTGGGTAGTGATGGTAATCGAGTTTTTTGCCAGAGGGTAAACTAGATAAGTGAAGAACATATTATGGATTGGGCTAATCTTGTTGATGCTTGGAGTTTGGACTTGGCAACAGTTTCCGGACGGGAAATTGAGGCTCATCTTTTGCGATGTCGGCCAGGGTGACGGTGCGGTGATTTCCTTGGGTTATTTCCAAGCGATGATAGATACGGGTGAGAGTGGAGAAAAGATACTTGACTGTTTGTCTGATCATATGCCGTATTGGGATAAGAGACTGGAGGTCGTGTTTTTGTCGCATCCGGACAGTGACCATGCCGGGGCGTTACCAGAGATTGAGCGGAGTTATGAAGTGGGTCGGGTGATAAGAAGTGCCGGTCTTGGTGATATCGTCCGTATCAGAGATTTACAGTTTGAAGTATTAAGTAGGGGGAGTTTGGGTAGTCAAACCGGTGATGATGGTTGTGAAACCACTAATGAGTGTTCAATGGTAATCAGGGTAGTCTATAAAAAATTTTCGGGGTTGTTCACCGGTGATATGGGAGAAAAGGAAGAATTGGCACTCTTGGGTCGGGGAGTGATTAAAGAATCGGATGTTTTAAAAGTTGCCCATCATGGGTCAAAATTCAGTTCAACAATTGAGTTTTTGGAGACACTACGCCCAGAATTGGCCGTGATATCAGTGGGAGCGAAAAACAGGTATGGTCATCCGACAAGTGATACTTTGAGTCGGTTGGATGCAGTCGGGGCAAAGGTGATGAGAACCGACGAAAGGGGAATTATAGAGGTAGTGACAGACGGTGAACAGTCCTGGGTGGTAAAAAAATGACCCGCCTGGTGGGCGGGTCAGATAAACTTACCGGGATGGACAGAGTTGGTACTCGGCAGAGGGTATAACGACCAAGGAATCCCTTACCCACTCGATAGTGCCATCGGTATAGATGACACTGATCATTCTATGAGTAGGAAAGAACCAGGTGGGGAGTTTGTACCATGATTGTTTGCCTTCGGGACTTGTCAGGCTGACAAAGCCGGCACGGTTCTCTTGGCAGGGCTGGCCGTCTGCAAGTATAGTTTGGCCGGATAATACGACTATGCCGTCACCAGGTTCGATGTTGGTGGGTGCGTCCAACAGGCTCACTGGAAACAGTATTCCGAACAAAAGTGCGATCATAAGGGCAAAGAAGGCGATCACGATTAAAGGGTTGTCGTTCATTGGGGCTCCTTTTTTTGAAAGTACGGGTTATCTGATGGGATTGTACCATGACTTATAATATTAAACCAGTGCCTACAAGAAGATGTTAAGTTACAATAGACGATATGAGATTCGAACCAAAAGTATTTAAATTAGGAAAATTAAGAGTAGTGCTGGTGAAAGAAGCCAGGGAAAGCGTGACGGTACGAGCGATGGTGGGGACAGGGTCAAGAGAAGAAAGTGACAAAGAGGCTGGGAGCGCTCATTTCTTGGAACACTTTGTTTTTAAGGGAACCAAAAAATATCCCGGGATGTATGACATAAATACGGCTGTAGAAGAAGTGGGAGGAGCATTCAATGCATATACCGGTCAGAATGAAATGGGATTTTGGGTAAAAATGGATAAGACACACCTTGGTAGAGCGGTACAGATAGTTGGTCAGGTAATCACGGAGCCTTTATTGCCAAAAGAACATTTTGATAAAGAAAGGGGGACAATCTTGGAGGAACTGCATATGTATGAGGACAGGCCTTCGAGTAAGGCGGCCGAGGAGATGGTGAAGTTGCTATACGGAAAAACAAACCTGGGAAGACCAATCATCGGCACCGTTGAGAGTTTGAATGGGATGACAGTTGAACATCTGAGAGCTTACCTTGAGAAGTGGTTCGTGGCAGGGAATATCATTGTGGGAGTAGTGGGAGATTACGGGAGTGATGAGAAGGTTTTGGCGATGATTAAAGAAGAGATGGCCAACCTCATTGCAGACGAAAGGAAGGTGCCCAAGAAGGATTTGTATGAATGGGATACGCAGAAGGCATTGAGGGCAAAATTGATTTCCAGAAAACTGGATCAGGCGGCCGTCTTCGTCGGATTTAGGGGAATTGAGTTAACACATAGGTTGAGATATGCGCTAGACCTGACCAACATCATCTTGGGTGATGGCTGGTTGTCCAGATTATTGAAAGAGGTACGTGAGGAAAGAGGGTGGGCATATTCGATCAGATCCGGTACGGATCAGTTCCCAGACGTTGGTGATGTGATGATCGGTGCCGGGTTGCCTAAAGACAAGTTGAATGAAGCGGTGGGATTGATCGTAGACATCTGCATGGGTCTTTCCGGACAGAATCGATGGATGATCAGGGATGAAGAATTAAAGTCTGCCAAGGATACTTTCAGAGGGAGATTCTCTCTGCAGCATGATATCCCTGAGGAGGTGCTCGGGTCTGCCCTAGAAGACCTGATGTTCGAGGGGAAGATCTACACTCCCGATGAGATATTCAAAAACATTGAAAAAGTAACCTTGGATGAAGTGAAGGAACTCTCACAGATGGTATTTAAGAAGGAAAATATGTCAATTGCGGTAGTGGGTAACTATCGGAAGTTGGAATTACCTATTTAGTTTTTGGCTTGGATGGGTGGAGAGCCTCCGAGTTTTTGATGGCGGAGCATATTGGGCAGTAGACAGGTTCGGGAAGGTCTTTTTGGGCGTTCAATTTCTGCTCATATTCAGAGTAAACAAAGGAATTGTGGCAGTTTTGGCAGTTAAGGATTTTGTCAGGCATATTTTTTGTATTTAGTGGACCTGATCGGACTCGAACCGACCACCTCTGCAATGCGAATGCAGCGCTCTACCAGATGAGCTACAGGCCCTCAACCTATATTTTATCAGCCTTAGGGTGGGTAATCCTTGGTAATGGTTGATATAATACAAAAGTTTGCTTCGTTAGAGGCAACGGCACATTTCCAAATTTTAAAAAGGAGTGCATATGCTTGGAACAGTGTTGGTCGGCACGTTGATTTTGACTGCGATTCTTGGTCTGCCTCAGTTCTTGGTCAAAGGAGGCATTAAATACGCTCTCGGATGGCTATTGATCGGGGCGATCTTCAACTTCATCTTCCTGTGGATCTATGTATACTTTGCCCTTCCGGCGATGACCGGACCCCTGGGTGGTTATGGATTCTTGTGGCTACCAATATTAATCAACGTTTTTGCAGCCGGTGCAATGACCATGTTCAAGAGTGAGGACTACAGATCCGACGAAGATGATTCAAGAAATCACGTTGCGGCCTTTTTGAGCATGGGAAGCGCCTTGCTGGTATTGGTCATAATCTGGGTGGTAATATCTTTCTCTTCCTGGAAACAAGATTCAAGAAAGCTTGCCTTTTCCAATGTTGTGCCTGCAACCCCGGTGACCGAGATCATGGGCGACGGGACCACCAAAGTAAGAGACGCCTCTATTCCCGGGTCAGACGAAAAGCATTTGCCGATCGTCACCGACGGAAATGCCCTTAACAGGGCAGGAGGGTCTTTGACCGGAACATTGGGTTCTAACTACAGTTGGGGTAAGCAGGTGGTTCAGTCGATCAATGGACATCTGTACAGAGTCTCTCTAATGGAGTTCAAGGATTTCTGGGCATGGAAAAGGAACCCTACCAAGACCACACCTCAGTTCATCATGATCGATGCGGAGAACCCTCTGGTTGAGAGTGCTCCAACCCCATACACCATCAAATATTTTACCGGGGCCTATTTCGGTAATGACGTCTTACGCTACCTATATACCCATGGTTACTCAAGCTACCTGTTGGTCGATCCGACGATTGAGGTCTCGGATGACTTAAAAGTATACGAGACTGTGGGTCTGGGAAAGTATGTCATGGGGTGGTCGGGTATCGAGATCCAGGCCATGGCCATGGTCGATGTAACGACCGGTGCGGTCGATGTATGTCAGATAAGCAATTGCCCCGCCTGGATCGACAGAGTACTGCCAGATGACGCTACGGATACGTATGTTGACTGGTACGGACTCTACAATGATGCAGGCTGGTGGAACCTTGGTAAGGTCAACACTCTGATGGGTGCGGACGACAAGGCGGTTCCAATTTACAACGGGGAACATGTAGCCTGGCAATACATCATGACGAGCCGCAACATGAAAGATAATAGCGGTGTTGGTCTGATCCTGTATGACGCACGAGAGAGAGTGGGCACCTACTACACTTTCAATAGTCCATTCCCTGTCGGCGGTCAGGTACGCTCCACTTTTGAGAACAACAAAACCCTGAAACAGTCGTCGACTACGGTGGATCAGATGATCTTGGTCAATATCTTCGGTGAAAACACTTGGGTAGCGACGATGGTGACTCCGGCAGCCAATGGTACACAATACCAGTACACGGCCTTCGCCCGGGCTAACAAAACGACGGTGTCCGATGATGTGCAGTTTGATAAGGATCCCAAGATCGCACTGCGAAACTATGAGATGTGGTTGGCAACTCACAGGGATACAAGTGAAGCCGATCCGACCCAGGAATCCGTGACGGTGATTCTTGAAGGTTACGTCGCCAGTGTCGGAACTACTACCGTTCAGGGAAATACATATCATGTCTTTACTATGAATGACATGGATGCAAAGCCAGTGACCTACACTGATGACAATGGGGCAGAACAGACACGGTACTTTGTCGGACTTTACAGCCCGACGCAGACGATTGAACTGCCGCTAACAGCTTCCGGTCATCATGTATTGGTAACTTATTTGGATACCAACCTCTCAGCGGAGGTACAGATTCAGGCGTTTGAAGATCTGGATGTACCTCCTCAGTAAGATTTTTTCCCCGCCTTAAAAGGGCGGGGATTTTTCATGGTTATGTTAAAATATATGAGTATTTTGGGCCCTTAGCTCATCTGGTAGAGCGCTTCTATGGCATAGAAGAGGTGGTCGGTTCGAGTCCGATAGGGTCCACAAAGTTGACCGGCTTGGTAGCCGGTCTTTTAATGTATTGATTACTTTGTCTCTGTGGGGGTTGGAGCGGTTTCTTTTGGAACCAGTGCCTTTAGTTCACCGATCACCTCGTCCAGCTGTTTCATCTCGTCACTATCAGTCTGGGTGTATTTTTTGGCTTCCTCCATGTACGCAAGGGCACGGGGATAATTCTTGACGCTTTTGTAAACCAGCCCGAGGTTGTAATAGGGAATGTTCCAGTTGGGTTTGAGCTCGATGGCTTGAGAAAGGACTCTTACTGCCATCTCAGCATCTTCCATTTGGAAATAGAAGGTACCTAGTTGAACTCTAAGTGTTGGGTTGGTGGGGTCCAGCGAGATAGCCCGGGTATATGTGGCCAGGGTCCAGTCTACGGATCCTTCAATGCCGTATCCTGCGAGAGTGCGGGAAATACCAGCAAGGTTTTCCCAGACGACGACGTCATTAGGAGTAAGGTCGGCTGCTGCCTTGGCTTCGTTAAGGGCTTGATTGGCAAATTCCAGGGCTTTTTGTTTATCCTCATCAGTGACAGTTTTGCCTTCTTGTCCGGTGGTGAGTAAGGACTTGGTCACCGCAAGATATGTTTGAGACAGGTTAATTTTCAGATACGGGTCGGTGGGATCAAGTTTGGAAGCCTCGATTTGTTTGTTGTATGACTTTATTTGGTTGTCTTTGACGGTTTGAGAGGCTTCGAAGATGGCCAAGTTGGCAGCATAAGTTCTCGAGGCAATGTTCCAGAAGACAGCCAAAAGGACGACTGAGGCTACCGTTAACAGCCAAGGTAATACCGGAAGGCCGGGGCGATCCTTGGCGGGTGTTTCCGAATATGCGGAGGTGACTTGTTTGGTGGAAAGATTTAGCTGGACATCTTTGACCGAATGACTGTTTTCCAGTTTAAGTTTAACTGCAGAGGCAATCAGAAGAATAATACCCATAACCTGAGCAGGGAGACTTGAAGGGACAAGTATAAAAAGAAGGAAGGTGGAGAGGACCCCTGCCATCAGAAAAGCGGTTTCCGGGTCGGATAAATATTTTTCTTTCAAGAGGGCCCTGATGGTCTTGAGATAAGAAAGGGCGAAGAAAAGTAATCCAAGAACACCTGTTGTGGTCAAAATGTTTAGCAGCTCGCTACTTGAGCTGGGGAATCTAATTGTCCAGATATTGTTGTCAAGGTTGAGGGATGAGGGTTTGAGTCGGCTATATACTTGGGTAAAAGTATCTGGTCCGGTGCCTAAAATGGCTGTTTTGGGGGTTTTTAGAGTATCGACGGCGATCGACCAGCCGGCAGAATACGGAAGGAGGAGCACACCCCGATTGTCGGAAGTGGGAAGAAGGAGCTTAAGGGAGAAGGCGGATCCGGAAGCGATGATGATGGCAGCGGCAAGCATGAGAGGCTTGATCATCCAATTGCGAGTAGTAACTCCATAACTTATCGTGGCTAACAAGACGGGTACAGCCAGAGTCAGATAGTTGTAGGGACTGCCAGCAGGATTGAATACTTTTGATTGAAGCCACTCAGGTCCGGGTATCTGGGCGATGATCCCCAGATGGGAAAAAATAGAAAAAACACTCAGGAGAACTACGGAGCTGATGGTCCCGATGATGACGCTTCTTACAACCAGGAAGGTTTTTTGGGTAGAGGTTGTTGCCAAGTAGATAATGAACAGCCCGGTGGCAACTGCGGTAGAGTTCATAAGAGAAAAGCGCGGATTGGGATGCTTGATCAGAGAGGACAAAATATAGACGACTGACAGGCCTGCCAGCGGGAGAAGTGCGGGGGAGAGGGAAATTTGGATGTGTCCTCTGGCTACCAGTCTAAGGCAGAAGAAAAGAAGAGCAACTGAGGAGACAATAAAGACCAAAAATTGTTTGTTGACGTGAAAAAATTCCGGTGTAAGGGGGACAAAGATAAGTGGAATGAGGAGAATTAGAAATGCAGGTAAGTAGCGAAGGATGTTGGTCGACAATTTATCAATCAGTTTACGCATAGGGCAATTCTAGAGACCGACAACTTGATAGTCAACTGTTCGATTTTCCGTGGAGGCCGTGTCTGTGCTGAGAATGAAGAAACCGTTGCCTTTCGACTTGACAAAGTAAATGGAACTGTCGCCCTGCTGAGGAATAATGAGTATCTGACTGTTACTGTCTATCTGCTTGTCTTCGATCATGATTTCGGTAAGACCGGCCGAGATAGTAGCAGTATGGTCAGTGCTGTTTGACTCCTGGACAGTGTCGATAGCTGATGGAGTAGAGGTGTTGTCTGCGGCGATAATGGGGAGATTGACCTCGGTGGTGGGAGTGACATCTTCACTGATGACTGTCTGAGGCGAGGGTGAGAGGAGGCTGCCGGTAGGTTTGTCGGAGGAGTAGTAGCCGATACCGATGAGGGTGATGGGGATAAGGATGAAGATAAAAGCAGTGAAGGCAAAAACTATCTTTCCGACGGGGGCGGATCCACGAGAATTATCGAGGTTTGAAAATTCGATTACCACTAGTTTCTTATTATAATAGATATTGTCATAATAGTTCTTATGGAATTGGAAGTAAGTGAATGGCCGAAGGGATTGGAGAAAGTAAAACCGGGTATAAAAAACATTTTTTATAAAGGGAATATCGGATTATTGAGTGACGGGCGTCCGAGGTTGGCGGTGGTGGGGAGTAGAAAAATGACCGACTATGGAAGGGAAATAATCGACCGCTGGGTACCATCACTGGTCAGGCGTGGAGTGGTGATAGTGTCCGGTTTTATGTATGGCGTCGATCAGGAAGCTCATCGTGTTTGTATAGAAGAAGGCGGAAGCACTATTGCGGTCTTGGGATGGGGTATAGACAGAAAAGTGGCGAGACTGGACGAGAATCTGTATCAGAAAATATTAGAAAGTGATGGATTGATAGTGTCAGAATACCCGGGAGTGACACCTGCCAGAATTTGGACTTTTCCTCAAAGAGATAGGATCGTAGTGGGTATTTCCGACGCAGTTTGGGTAGTTGAGGGTGCGCTTAAATCGGGAAGTATGATCACTGCTAATCAAGCGACAGCACAGGGGAAGCCACTATTGGCTTTGCCGGGAAGGGTGGGAGTGAATGTGGCCGAGGGTGTGAATGGACTGATAAAGATGGGAAGAGCAGAAATGGTAACGGGGGTTGGAGATCTCTTCGAGGTGTTGGGTTTGGTTCCGGGTCAGTTGAGTTTGGGTTGATCTAGTTTGATATATAATATGGGTTGTACTTTCCAAACCTACGTTTAAGGAGTCAATATGGCAACTTTTGCTACTTCCGTGCCTGTCGCATACGCTCTTTGGCCTACCTCCACCCAGTATTTAGGGTCAGAAATTCCTTGGGGAGCCGACCCCAACAATTCCCTGCAGAGACTAATGATCACATTGAAGGATCCATCTCTGGCTTTGGCCTCGACGATGGATAATTCTGTCTTGCGGGCCTGCGCTTCGAATAGCGCCGCTGTGGTCAATAAGTTCCTGAGAGACGAAAAATTCACGATCCAACTGACCGACGCCGGTTCTTTGAATATGCTGTACTGCGCTGCAGTGATGAAGCTATTGGGAAAATTTTTGGTTCCAGGCACAAGCGGTTATTACCTGGACAAAATCGGTAAAAAAGCGTTCCGCCTAGGACGTGACTCAAGAGTAAAGCATTATATGTTCAGGCCGCAGATCGGTGAATCTTTCAGGATAGTGGAAGTGCCGACCATGGCAGGTTTTTCATTATTGGTCGCCAGGCCGACAGGGGTAACCGGTTGGGATATGTTGATCGACTGGTCGCAAATGACCTTCTTTATGAAAGAAGTAGAAGGAAACGGCGTGATTCTCCCGAGTGCACAGATCGACGAAGCGAAGGTGGATGTTAAGGCGCTCGTTGGTATGACAGGTGGAGAATGGATGATACAGGAAGCATTGATGGCCGCCAAGTTCGGGTTGACTCGTAAAGAGGTCAAGTTTGAAGCTGCCTTTGCCTTCTCGGCCAAAAGAGGTGGTGATCCGCAACATAATCCCGAGCAGAATGATTACATCGCCGATCATGATCTTTACTTCGCCCTGGTCCGCCAAGGACATGTTTTGCCGATCGCGGTCGGTCTGATACCTGCAGACGAGTTGTCGGACGCAAGTGACGTAGAGTAGTTTTTCTTAAGGAGAGGTAACCCCTCTCCGTTTTTGTGGTTAACAGAAAGGTGGTCGTTGGGTTAAAATACAGCTATGAAAGAAAATGAAAGTCCACTTCAACGATCGTTAGTACTGATTAAACCCGATGCTGTACAAAGGTCTCTGGTAGGGGAGATAATTTCCAGAT
>Ga0209318_1002171_pt1 | contig 10163 bp, 19 predicted proteins | sample RifGroE1_FD_183999 | JGI IMG/M metagenome (GOLD analysis project Ga0209318, IMG submission 183999) | Groundwater microbial communities from Rifle, Colorado, USA - Groundwater E1 (SPAdes) (version 2) | ecosystem: Environmental > Aquatic > Deep subsurface > Groundwater | place: Rifle, Colorado...
GCTGAAAAGCCTTTATTTATTTGCTTGAATTTACCATTAAAATAATTAGATAAACTTATACATAACTATACTTAATTATACGCTAATTTACCTCCAAAAACATGATGAAAGTATTGTTTTGTTTAAAGTGATTTTTTGTTGACATATTGGTTCGGATAGTTTAATATAATAGATAGTAAATATAAATTTTAGGAGGTCTACTACATATGACACTAACCAAAAAAGATATTAATGCTTTGAAATCTTGTGATTCTTTACCCCTTAGTTTAACCGACAACGAAAGATCATATATAACCTGTATCAAAAAAATTGAAACTAGTAATCCCTGGGATAATGACAGTAAATCCCATTTGATTCTAGTTAATACCAGAACTCAGAATAATAATATTACCGCAAAATGCCATATTGAAAATAGTAGTTATAATTTAGTATGGCAGACAATTTTAGATAATTTGAAAGAAAATGACACTATAACCCTTCACTGGTATTCTGATGCACATACCAACGGGTATATGGAAAAGGCTGGATTACATGGAGATGCTTTATATCTAATGATTGACCGAACTATTAGAGGTAAGCAAATAAGACATACTTATCTTTTAGAAAGTAGTTGCACTCCTGATAATGATGTTAGGATGATAAAGACAAAAAATGTAAATAGATTTGTTAGTTAATAACAGGGTAAAACCTGTTATTTTCTTTTTTCAGTGTTCCACGTGGAACAAAAGACAAATATAAAAAATCAAATAAATTATTTCCAAACTATAGACATTTAGAAGTTAATTTGATATACTATTATCAATATAAATTTTGTCTCAGGAGGTGAACAACTTGACATTAACAAACCATGCAAAACAGCGTATGCAACAACGCATAATAACCCTACAAGACGTTTACAATTGTGTCAAGTTGGGAACTTCTGAGACAGCAAAAAACGGGCTAACAAAGTATACATACAATGATCTATATGTTATAATCGACACTAAAACTAACATAATTATTACTACTTGCTTTACAAATACCTATACTAGCAAAATTAAGAAATACGCAAAAAATAACTGTATAGGATTTTATGCAGCTATCAAAAAATTAAGGAGTTGTTACAATGCAATTTAAATATAAAAATGTGGTCATAACAAATTATGACATTAAAAATGATATTGTGTCAGGAGTAGTAGACGGTAAAAAGTTTACTACTCAGATATTAACAGATACATTCGGTCAGTATATAATAGTTATTAATTGTAAGTATTACTTAAATTGGTTCAAGTAAAAATAACATAATATAGGAGGTATTGCCAATATGAAAACAGCTTTATTAATTCCATATACTGACAAAAACAGTCAAGAAGGATATGTTTGGATGACTCCCAGTGATATTATATTATCCCAAGATTTTGAAACCAGAGAAGAAGTACTCAATAACAGACCAGATCCAGAAATTTACATTTGTCGTGATGATGGATACAATAAAATTTAAAGTTAAATCCCTGCTGAAGTATAGTAGGGATTTTTATTTTGTATTAGTTTATAACAGCTATAACAGCACCACCACACCAGACATAAGCAAAAAATAATTGTAGACAAAATAAAGCTAATTTGTTATACTGTATTTACTACATAGTCAGTTAAATTTATAACATACTCAACCAGATAGGAAAGGAGTTGATCGAGTGCCGAATCTTAATTTAATAAAATTGTTTGTTGCTGGGAGGATATCGGAACAGGAACTAAGGGAAAGGATGCAGGGTAATAAGGAATAGTATACATAGTATTAAAAATTAACTTTATAGGAGGCTGAACACATGGAACTATACCCAGTTTACAACAGATTGACAGATAACTTTCTATATTATTATCCTGCCAATAATCCTGAAGAAGTATATGCAAAAATTAGGAAAGAATTAATTAAAGGTAATAAAGAAACAAAAGAAATAAAAGGAGTTATAACAATCCAGAGAATCAAAGACAAATTGTACATAAATGGATATGATGACCCAACAATATTAAAATATAATATTTAACCGCTAACATTAGCGGTTATTTTTTTGCTTAATTTTACTCATACCTATAAATCACCTTCTCACAATTGGCCACAATGCGGTTAAAAATTGAATTAGGTGTCATTATACCTGTATATGATGTATGGGACTGTCAGAGGCTTTAGAATTGATTTTAGATAGAATGTAGGGAAAATGTAAGCTGATTAATGTCACCGGGAGTATTAAAAGTATTAAAAGTTATTAAGCCAGTAAAAAATTTAATAAAGAAAGTAAAAATAATTATTAAAATAGTGTTGACATACTAATTGCTTTTTGATAGAATAAGTTAACTTCAAAAACGGAAACAAACAGCAATAATAAATCCAGTTATCACACAACTATATAAAATAGTCCTTCGGCTATATGCTTTATTCGTTCTAACATCTATGTTAACTGGTAGTCTCAAGCCTTAAGAGTCTAAAACTGAGATAATACCTACAATGGTATAAACTCACAAGGCAGGTATGCTTTACCTTAACAGCGACACTGAAAAAATCCTTTGCATAATACATATATTTACTATGGCGAAGGTACTATGGGGAGTTAAAAATCTAATATTCAGGAGGTATTCTATAGAGTAGAAAAATAATCATATTGATACGTTGATGCAGTAAACGTAAAAAACTGCTGAAGCTATAGGCGGTTAAATAAGCCTAAAAAGGTTACAGGAGCCTAAATCCTGGTTAAAATTAAAGGAGGAATATTATAGAGAGTATAAACGTATTAAGGACATATAACACCTTAAAAATGTTAAGCAAGTAACATAAAATAACTTGCTGAAGGTAAACAGATACCTTTAAATCTGACTACATAAGATATTTAATTATTATATTTGCTCTAATATTCTTACTAATTTTCTTGTCTATTCGTTGCAACTGCAATATAACAGGTTAACCCGATTCAAAGATACTGCTTTTACAGAGTATCTGCCGGAGGTGATAGGGTTGACAGAATCAGAAAAATAATAATATAATTGATATATAGCACAATCTTATGTAGTGAATGGCTTATAACAGTTTAACAGCGTCAAACCAGACACAAAAAACCTGCTAACAATTAACCTTTATAGAATCATTAGTGAAATTGTATAAGAAGAATTTGCCAAACACTCGCGGGAGGTATTACAGATTCTTATACTATATTTTGCTAAACATAACTATAATAAACTATTGTTGGCAGGTATGAAAGAATATAAATTATATATTATCCATTGTCCCTTTGGCTGAGGATACCCAATAATGCCAGCAGGAACTATGAACACAGAAGCAGTATAATAGTAATACTCTATTCATGTAGGTATATTACATGTAAAATTCTGTGACTAATGGGCAAGACGATGGATAATATATAATTTATATTAAAAATAACAGGAGGTTTTACACATATGAAAAATAATATTGCTAAAGGTTCATGGCAAACACAAGTCTGGAAGGATTTACTTTCCGGCGAATCTATAATAAATCCTTTGTCTTACATTCGCGGTAACGCAGCCAGATTCATGGGAAAATATCAAGAGTCGTTTTATTCCCTGCTTGGCAGGGCTGAAAAAGCCGGATATAAAATAACAGTGCAAAGAGGGCCGAGAGGCGGATACTGGAAAGCTACTTATCAGCTAATTTCCTGTCCGTTGCAAAAGTAGCATAATTAAATATGTATTTTGTTGGTATATTGTTGTATAATGGAATAGTCTATAACAACATAACAGCAGTATATCAACAAATTCCTTAATATTATTTTAGTTGTATTTGCTTATGTTAGAGATATGCAATATAAGCAGGTAGAATTAAAATAATAAGATAACAGGGAGGTAATACCATGCCGAAATTAACAGTAAATGAAATATCTAAAATAGAAAATCTATATGTAGATCCTATCGTTGCATCTCCTAAAATTTGCTCATATTGCGAAAAATCAGTCGCAGGTTATGTTTTTCATGTGCCAGGAATTGAATCTCCTTTATGTGCGGATTGTTTTTCTGAACACTGGGAAAATGATTCAGAAGATTTTGAAGTTATACCTACCGACTATGAATTATTTGTAAAAAAATACAATGAGGAGGAAGGAAAAGCACGCAAAAAGTTAGTTGATCAGATATTAGAACATAATAACAGTCTTATGTATGTAGAAGATTTATCCAGTGGACAGAAAGGCTGGATGATAGGTTTAAGCGAATATTACCATAGCTTATACTGGTTAAAATCTTTATACCATGTAAATGTTATTGATTAGAAATTTAATTTCTGGTTTATCCCTTCTAGATATTACATTAGTTGGGATATGCGAGGAATTGAATTATAATATAACAGGAGGTAATATTACATATGGAAAATTTAACAATACAGGATTTAATTGACGAATATGAAATTTCAGAAGGTTTGCAAATAGAGTCAGAAGAGTTGATCATGGAGGTACACCCAAGCGAATATTATTTAGGAGGTGAAGAAGGAGGGTACACAACAGATGACAACAGATATTTTAGCACATTGGAAGGAGCGATTCAGTATATAATTAAAAGTATGGGAGGAATTGAAAATATTATAAGATATGAAGAAGCATAACAATTTAATGTCTTACGGTTTATGGAGGTATACCCGTTAAAAACCTCCTACCGGAAAAATTAAAATTAATCTATAACAGGAGGTAATACAATGTTAAAAACTGAGAAAAACAATAAATCTGTTGAGGCTAAAATTAAAAAGGCTGCCAAAGATGCTTTTAAAACATATAGAATTGAAGGTAAAAAGATATTTACAGTTTTTGAGCATGGTCACTGGTGGATAAAATTTTATGATTTAGCAGAAGAGCAGGAAAGAACATTCTCAGTTATGGATGCAGAAGGCTTGCAATATCCTTATGGCTTTTGTTTTGAAGAGTGTTAATAACAGTATAACAGTACACTACAAACCCTTGATTTTCAAGGGTTTTATTTTGTCAATTTCTGTATAAAATATAGTTTTTGTTCAAATGTGATATTATGAACATATGTTTAAAAAATAGTAGTTGACAATTATATTTTAGTTGTGTATACTATCATTAATCGAATACATACTTTAAGGAGGTTTTAATATATGAAATTTTCACAAATACCACAATTAACCTCAGTAGGTAGTTATCAAGTCAATCAGCCTTTAAGGTATTTACTAGACCACATAAACGAATGGAAAGATTTAAATTTACAACTTAATCCAGACTTTCAAAGAGGTCATGTATGGACGGAAGAACAGCAAATTTCTTATATGGAATTCTTACTCAAAGGTGGGAAGTCGGCTAGGGTAATATATTTCAATCATCCTGGCTGGATGAAAAACTTTAAAGGTGAATTTGTTTGTGTTGACGGATTGCAGAGATTAACAGCTTGCGTTAAGTTTTTACAGAACGAATTAAGGGTATTCGGATTACTCTATAATGAATTTGAAGATAAAATACCCTTTGACATTGATCTACTATTTAACATCAACAACCTTAAAACTAGGAAAGAAGTTTTACAATGGTATATAGAATTCAATTCAGGTGGAACTGTGCATACTGAACAGGAAATAAACCGAGTTAAAGAATTATTAAAGAAAGAAAATTAAGGCCAAAAGGTCTTTTTTCTTTCTTATATAGACTTGACAATTATAATCATATTGTGTATACTATTATTAATCGAATATCAAATACATATTATCTGAGGAGGCTAATATAATGAAAATAATAACAATGGAAAATAATAGCAATATCAGAACAATGGAATTTAAAGGTCTTGATGATTGGGATCGTCCAGTCTATAAATGTATCGAAAATGGCAACTTATGGAAGGATATAACATTAGGAAGTGAAAAGCCAGAATTATACAGTTGTCAAAATAACTTTAACGGTGAGCCAGATTGTCCGATTAAATCATCCCTGGAAGTAACATATATTAACCAATATACCGAGAACAAAAACAGATTCAATTACATGATGCTTGATAGACTCAGGAGTGACTGTGATTATTACCTGGGAAATGGTAACAGGAGTAAGAAAAGGTTATATTATGAGGATGAACAAAAGCACATTGACAGAATGAAGGAGTTATATAACGGTTTCCCTGCTGGTGAAAAACCTGAGTGGCTAACATATGAGCAAATTTTAGATTATGAAAAAGCAATGATTAAGTAAAGGCCGAAAGGCTTTTATTTTTTGTAATATTGACTTGACATTTATATTTATTATCTATATACTATTACTTACCGAATACATATTTTCTAGGGAGGTTGAACGAATGATTATTCATGTAACATTAACGGAAGATCAGAAACAGAGTGCAGCAAGGGAATTAGATTTAAATTCATTGCTTAATATTGTATTAGCTAAAACTATGGTAAACGATGCAACAATGGAAATAGCTTCAAAAATCCATGAGTATCTAAAAAATGAAGGCAGGAAGGAGATAGAGCAGGAAGAAGTAATAGATGTAAAACCGCAAGAAGTAATAACACCTATAGAGTCAACCAGCAAACCTATAAACCATTTAGAATTGCTTAATAAGTATCCCTCAACCAAAAAACCTAAAACAGATAAAAAAAGTATCAAGACTAGATGCGGGGACAAAGTAAATTTTAAATCCGGCAAACTTGGAGATAATGAAGTATTAACCGGAATTATAGAGAAGAAGGAGCAGGACAGTTACGCAGGATGTTTAATGTATACCATAGCTGAAGAAAACGGCAATAAACATTATGTAAGTAATAGTGAAATATTAGAAATAATCAAATAGTCCCTTAATAGGGCTTTTCTTTTGTCTAAAACCCTACCACACCTCACATAATCCCCATATAACACCTTTAAACCTCTAACGAATACAATCACATCTGGGAGCAGTTTAATCCCTCTAAAATAGCCTTAAAACGATTAAAAATAATGCTTGTAATTATCTTTTATATCTGTTAGAATAATATCAATCGAGAGATACATATAATAATTAAATCACTGGGGGAGGTAATAAGATGCAAATAACTGAAAACTGGCAAGTAAAACACGTAAACTATCATAGTAAGAAAAAATTCAAATTATGGTTAACTGTTAGAATTGAAGATATGAATAACTATAATCCAGCAATAGAAAGTAATAACCATTATATCACAATGGTAGAATTTAACGGTAAAAACGAACCAGTGATATTATGGGATAATTATAATAGCAAAGGGCTACCAAAGAAAGGAAATTTAAATAGTAGTCAGCAAGAAATGATTATAAATGCAGCTATAGAAAAATCAAAACAATATCTAAAATAAAGGCCAGCAATGAGCCTTTATTTTTTGTCCAATTATATTGACATTATAACAGATAGCAATTATAATAATAAGTATAAATTAACTTTGTGGGAGGTTGAACACGTTGACTAAGAAAGAAAAGTACTTAGAGCAATACATAGAATACCTTCAGAGTGTAGGATTTAAACAAAATCAAGCCGGGAATTGGATTGCTAAAGGTATCTATAAAAATATAATAGTCTATATTTCCGGTAACAATTGCAAGGTAAAATACAAAGGTGAAATAATCTTTAATGAATTAATCAGTAAGACCCCGGCAATAAAGCTAGAAACTATAATAAAGCCAATATTGGGAAGTGAATAACAATGAAGCAAAAAAGCAAAATAACAAAAACGGTTAAGGTTGAATTCAAAAAATTAATTGATGAATTCGGTTATTGGAGCGAACAAGTAAAAGTATATTCAGAAAAATTTGAGTATAATACAACTTGTAAGCTACATTCAATGGCTCATGCATACATAAACCATAACCAAGACTTTTAGAGGGTGAATAACACCTTCTATTTTTTTTGTAAAAAATATAGGGGTGAAGTTATCTATAACAAATAATAGAAAGGTATTGACAATTATATTTACATTTGATAGACTTATAACAATTAAATAGGTAACACCTTGATGGAATACATAAATTAGATTTATAATTTAAAGGAGGAGTTATTAAACATGAAAAATAATAATCAATCTCAGGTTACAGCTAATTTGATTGACCAGTTAACCAGAACGGCGAAACAGGTTAAAGATACAGTGATTAAACAAGTAACGCCTCAAATGATTCAACGGTTAACCAGTTAAATAATACATAGTGGGAGGCTAATAACATGGCAAAAAGAATTATGAATAATATTACAGTGTTTGTAATTAGAACACAAAGTAATAGTATTAAAGGTGATTCTGTTTATTTAAACAAAGAGCAAGCCGAATATATGGCAGATCAATATATGTATAATAATGATAATGCTTACATTGATTATGTAGAATTGCCATTTGTTGGTAAGTATGTTTCTTATGTAAGTATATATAAAGGCTATAACTATGGGATGCATAATATGTATGACGTATGTTATAAATCTCAATTATACCCTTCTGTAGAATTAGCGAAACAGAATAACAATTGGAAAGAAATAGAACAAAATGCTATTAATCAAACTGAAGAATTCAATGTTTATAAAAATACAATATGCAATAAGGATTATTTTGGTTATGATTGGTATTACGGTGATGTTATGGAAGGCAAAGTAAATGCAGAAATTAGAAAATTAAAGGTTATAAGGTAAAATAAATTCCCTGCTAAAATGCAGGGTTTTTGTTTTTAAGCTAATAATATCATAACAAAAACTTAATTCTGTATTGACACATAACATTTATTATTGTATTCTATTGTTAAGCTATAACAGAAAGAGGCTGAAACAATGACAAGAAGAAGAGATAAGCACGACATGGAACAAATGAGGGATACCGTTAATTATTATCTGTTAATTAATAATAATAACCCTCACACAGCTTATAATGGATACATTAAAGATTATTTGCTCAGTGGTAAATTATTGCCATATTATATAAATGGTATTAAGGATTTTATTGCAGTATCCAAGGATAACAAAAATAATACATACCTTCAGACAGTGAAGCGAATCGAAACAAAAAGAAATATCAATCAAGAAAAGCAGGAATTATTAGACAGTTTAACAGAGGAAGATTATAAAAGTAAAATAATACCAATCTTTAAGAAATTAGATGTAAAAGAATTCCAAAATACTAGAATGGCAATAGTTGGCCTATGGTATGCAATCGTAGAGAAAAGCATAAATTATATAAATAACAGCGAATTAGGCTATATTCAGGAGTTTTTAAGAAATAACAATCTAATGGAAGTAAATACAAATTAACTTGCTGATTAATGCAGGTTTTATTTTATTCTGATGTGAAAATAGTTGTTGCAATTATATTTCATATGTGTTATTATAACAGTGTAAGTTAATCAAATACATATTAAATTTATTGAGGAGGTTTTACCAATATGAATAAATACACAGAATTGAAAAATAATCACCAAGAAGAAGTAAATAACTTCCCTATGTTTTTTGCTTTTAATAATAAGCAATTTGGGGAAGGAATGAAAAGTTTAGGTCTTGAGCCTTCGGAAACTGATAAATTATATAAAGCTGGTGGAACAGGTGGTTTTTATCGGAAAACTGATGCAGAAAGATTATTTTCAATGTTTGAAAGACATAGGCAAGAAATGAAGTTAGCCAGGGAAACTGATGAAAAATTCATATACGATATGTTTTATTATGAACTCAGTAACCATGAATATGTAATAACATATAATGTAAATGATGCTTTAGATGCTTTGGGACTGACCATTGAGGAAGTAAACAATAATCCTAAGTATAAAAAGGCTCTGGAAAAGGCTTGTATGGATCAGAGAGATTGGTATAATAAACATGGTTAGATAATTAGAGGCTTATGGCCTCTTTTTGTTTGTCTGAAACAGAAAATTATTTTATTAAAACCTATTGCAATTATATTTATAGTGTGCTATACTTACATTGTTGGTAAATCAGTTAATCGAGTAAGTAAATAAAAATAATTTAAATTTGAGGGAGGAATTTTTAATGACAATTAACACTAATCAAATCGTAGGTATCCTTAACACTAGTATTATTACCGCAGATGGCAATTATACCTTAACAACTATTTCCACAGAAGAAGCACAATTCATTGCCAGAAACAACCAAATCCTTTCCGCAGTCGGTCATGAAGCAACTGCCCAGGTATTAACTACCATTTTAGGCGTAGATGTTCCGGTTAATCGGATTATGTATGC
>Ga0209318_1002173_pt1 | contig 10160 bp, 13 predicted proteins | sample RifGroE1_FD_183999 | JGI IMG/M metagenome (GOLD analysis project Ga0209318, IMG submission 183999) | Groundwater microbial communities from Rifle, Colorado, USA - Groundwater E1 (SPAdes) (version 2) | ecosystem: Environmental > Aquatic > Deep subsurface > Groundwater | place: Rifle, Colorado...
TAGGTAATTTTATTATTGGTAGGTCTGTTGCAGATACTACTAATACTCAAAAATGGACTAAAACTGCTGATCCTTCTACATATGAAATTTACCTTAAAGTAATTAAAAAGACTACTTTTGGTGCTTTTACAATTGATGCTGGTGGTGGAACTGTTCCTGGTGGTTATGTTGTGGAAGTAATGGCAAACGATAATATCTAATGGTTAGATAATGTAAAAGCAATAAAATTAAAAAATAATTATATTATAAAATAAAATAGGAGGTATTCAATATGAGTTTAGGAATTGATTTTAAGAATTTAAGTGAAAATGCAGAACAAATTGAAATTAATAAAATTGTAAAAAATAGATTGTCTAATTCTCGCCCTAGTGAAGATATAGAGATTTTTACTAATGTACTTTATGGTAAGGATACTAGTAAATATGGTAAAAAAGTTGATACAGTAATGGACAAGATTAAAACTTTAGCAGGAATGGCCGAAGATGGTAATACTAAGGCTAAAGCAGAGTTAAATGCTATTAGGACTATTACTATTCAGCAACCTTTAGAAAAGAGATTGGCTATTAATAATGCTATGGGGCAAGTTACAAAGGTCGCACCAAATGAGGAACTGAGGTTCTCTGTAGTACAGTTACAAGGGGATAAGTCAAGAATTCAAGCATCTTCTGGTTCGTTTGTATTCCCTACTGTTAAGAAAAGAACTGGCACTATGACTGTTCAAAATGCTACTGGTGGTTTGGTTATTGATCCTAGAGAATTATTGTCTGGTGATACTGATACAATGGCTTATGCTAATGAACAAGTAATGACTGACATTATTAACCAAATGGTACTTTCTCATATTAACGCTTTAAGAAGTGCTATTACTGCTGCTACTACTTTAAAGAATTATGAGGAAGGTATTACTAAAACATCAGTTGAAAGTGTTAGAAAGAAAGCTAGACGTTTTGGTACTTCTGTTACTATTATGGGTGATTATAGTGCAGTAAGCAAACTTGGAGAATTAACTAGTTTTAATGTTGTATCAGCAGGTACAGAATTTAGATTCCCAGAGTATGTAATGGAAGAAGTTATGAAAACTGGTCTTATTAAACAATATAAAGGTAGTGTTGTTGTAGAAATGCCTAATAGTTATAATATGATTGATCTTAATACCGCTGGTGATTTCTATGCTCCACAATTACCTACTACTGATCTGTGGTTCTTACCGCAAGGCTTTATTTCTCCTCTTCAGATCGGGATACAAGGGTCATTACAGACTATGACCGCAACAGATATTAATTTACGTGCAGAAGTGACAAGATTCGACATTAGTTACGGAAATAAGGTATTAATTGAAATGATTCCTGCAATGGGATATATATATGATGATGCCTTAGCAGAATAAATTATAAAATAATTCTTGACAGATTGTTAATATAATTGTATAATACATATTAAGATAGATATTAATCTTGAATCGATGCTTGATTAATATTGATAAGGAGGTTTTCCTAGACCTCCTTCTTATATTAATAATTTTAGGAATACTAAATTCTATAGGAGGAATTATATGACTACATATAGCACAATTAAAGAGTATATAAATAACGAAAATACTGGTAATGGTTGCAAATTAATTACTACACAAGAAGAATTTGAAATTGAGAAATTTAAACAAAATAAAAGCAATGTAAAAGTAAAAATAAAAATTCAATGTGGATGTACAAATGGAAATATATTTGAAACAGACTTTGATAAATTTAAAAGTAGGAATAAAAAACAATGTAATACTTGCGGTAAATTAATTACAAGAAATAAAAGATTATTATCATATGAATATGTTAAAAACTATATTGAAGTTGAAAGTAATTCTGGTTGTGAATTAATTAGTAATGAATATACTGGAATATTTGATAAACTTGAAGTAAAATGTAAGTGTGGAAATCATTTTAATGTTAGTTTTGACAATTTCAATAAAAGAAATGTAAGAAGATGTTCTGAATGCTATAAAAAATCAATGAGAGAAATTAAAACACTATCTTATGAAGAAGTTAAATATTTTATTGAAATTGAATCAGAAAGTGGATGTGAATTATTAAGCAAAGAGTATTTAAATGCACACGAAAATTTAAAATTAAAATGTAAATGTGGAAATGATTTTTATGTTTGCTTTAATAGCTTTAAATCAGATAATCAAAGACAATGTAAAGAATGTGGGTATAAAAATACAGGTGATAAGTTAAGAAAGCCATATGAAATAATAAAATATTTTATAGAAGTTGAAAGTGAAAGTAATTGTAAGTTAATAAGTAAAAAATATATAGACGCAAAAAGCAACTTAGACATTGAATGTAAATGTGGCAATGTATTTATTACAACATATGATAATTTTTCAGGTGGTAAAATGCAATGTGATGTATGTGCTATGAAATTACTTTCAGAAAAACTTAAAACACCATATTGTGATATAAAAGCAATTATCGAAGGTGATAATGGTAATGGATGTAAATTATTAACTAGTGAAATTGATTATATTAGAACAAATGAAAATATTCTTATTGAATGTAGATGTGGAAATAAATTTACTACGACATATAATACTTTCATATATGGTAATAAAAAACAATGTGACGATTGTACGAAAATATATACAAAATTAATGTGTTTAGTAATATATGGAGTAGATAACCCCATGAAAAACAAAGAAGTATCTGCAAAAGTAAGAGAAACATTATTTAAAAATGGCAATGCACCTAAATCTAAACAACAAATTTATGTTCATCAATTGATTGGTGGAGAAATAAATTACCCATATTATAATGCTTCTTTAGATGTTGCTTTTCCAGAAGAAAAATTATATGTTGAATGTGATTTTGGAGGACATTGGTTATCAATTAAATTAGGTAGTTTAACACAAGATGAATTTGATAAAAAGCAAAGAAATAGATGGTATTCATTATATCGTTCTGGATGGAAGAGTGTAAATATCATCTCAAGACACGACAATCTCCCATCCGATCAAATAATATTAGAAATACTATCTTACGCACGTATATATCTAAAAAATCACCACTACATAAAGTTTGATATTGATAACAATAAAATAATTAATTCCCAAGGAGAATTTGATTTCGATTATGGAGAATTAAGAAAAATTAAATTAACTGACTTAAAAGAAGCAATCTAATATGCTTTTTTTTATTTACATTTATGCATTATTAACTAAATCAAATTAAATTAAATAAAGGTTAATATGGAGGGTAAAAATTATGGCAATTGATATGAACAGTCGTTCAAAGGTTAAAAATTTATGTGATTGGCCTGTTTCATGGGAACGATATTCTATGGATGGAGATGAATTCATCAAAGCAAATCAGACTGTATATATACCTAATATGGAAATTGAAACACAAGTACAAAATAAAAATCTTTTCCTCTCTGGAACAGACGGTATTGGTTCACATAGTAGAGTTTATATTGAGAATCCAGAAATGAGAGAACATCTTGGATTTGATAATAAAGAAGAAAAACGTACTCAACTAATCCTAACAGATGAAAAATGTAAAGAAATATTCGACTATAAAACATTTAGCACATTCAAAAAACATGTTACTGAAAATATTATTACTAATCAAGAAAAATCTAAAATAGTTAATTATGCTAAAAAGAATAAAATAAATGACTATGATAAAATCCAGTTCCTATCTGAATATACAAATTTACCATTTAAAAATGATGATTAAAGGGAGTGAATAATTATGGCTGGTACTCCCCTCTCAGATATTTATGATGCATTCTTTATTAAATCAGGTAAAGATTATTCATATAAAGAAGATCAAGTATTTCAATTTTTTAAAACAGGTGTAAGTAAATGTTATAAAACAATATCACATAGTTTAATTTATACTGTTGATGAAAATTATGATGGTGAATTTATTGAAATATTAGATCAAGATGAAATTGAATTAATTGCATTAAATATGTTGTTAGAAGAAAAAAGACAAAGAAAATCAGAATTAGATTATACTAAATCATATTTGGGTAGTAAGGATTTTAATAAACTTGTTGATAAAGTTGCAGAATATAAAGTTTTAAATGAATCTATTAAAAACCTACAAGAAGAAATTTTTGCCTTTAGACAAGAATTTTATTCTTATGAAAATTAGGTGTAATATATGAATATGAAAAATACAATAAATAATAAAAATAAATATAATCACAATAAACAAATTCTTATTAAAACTCCTCAATCAGAAATGAGTTTAAATGATTTATGTAATAAAGAGTATTTAAAAATAAATCATTTAATGCATATGATTGAGAAAGAATTTAATATTTCTCTTCATGATTATCCTAAATTAAGAGGTGAAATTCTTGATGTAAGTAATTTTATCAGGAGAATACCTTATATGGAAAAGGAAATCATGTAAATTTAATATAAATTTTATATAAAATTAAAATAAAAGGAGGAAAGTAAATTGGGATATAGTGATTTTCAATTCAAAACACCATCAACTGAAACCTATAGTGGAATTACCCCAGGAACAGTATTAGCATCAAAAGCAGTAATAACAGATGCAAACAATAAAGTTAATACATTAGATATTACTACACCTAAAATTGGTGGTACTGCCATTACTTCATCTGCTGCTGAATTAAATTTAATTGATAATTCTGTAGCAGGAACAGCAGTTGCGTCAAAAGCATTAGTTTTAGGTACTAACAAAAATGTCGATATATTAGCAGTTGCAGACTTAAAATTAGGTGCTGGTGCAGGTACATCTGTAACATCTACTGCGACAGAATTAAATTATTTAGATAATGATGCTTTAACAGCAGCAGATTTAACAAAATTAGCTGCATTAGATACAACTGCCGTACAGATTAATTCTTTAATTAATTTTCCAGGGACTATTGCAACATCGGTAATTGATTTCAATACGACCGCCGAAGCAGGAATGAAAGTTACTATAAATAGTGTTGATTATCAGGAAGCAGATGTAGCAGTAGCAACTAATGGAGTATGGACAAATGGTGCAAGTGCAGCTAACTCTGCTACAAGTTTGGTTGCTGCAATTAATGGTGATACAAGAGCAACAGTTCCTTTTACAGCATTTTTATCTGCTGATGGGAATAGCGTAATTCTTACATGGGACGATGTAGGTACTGCTGGAAATGTAACTATTACTACAACTAGTGCAGCAAATTGTACTGTAGAAAATTCTACTGGAGGAACTGCATCTGGTATAAAACAAATTGTTATTGTAAATCGCACAGTAACAGCACAAGATGTATTGGCTCTTGAAACAAATATTCCTTTACCATTTGTTCCTACTAAAATATTAGTTAATTATTTTGATACAGATGGTATTTTACTTGGTACAATAACAGATAAAGCAACTATTCAAGCAAATCCAAATCGTGTTAGAGTATTACAAGCTGGTGCTACTCATTTAGTTGCTACAAATGTAATTCAGGTAATGGCAATAGAATAAAAATATAATTTAAAGGAGGAATTTATTATGACGAATTTTATAGGAAGAAATTTGACTGCGAATGAAATTGAACAAAATGTAGAATTAAATATGGCATTTATTAATCTTATTGTTAACGATTCAATTAACATAGTTACTTTGTCCTTCGATATCGCTTCAGCAAGTGCAGCTAATAATTTAATGGTTTTAAAAGCAGGGGAATCAAGAACAAATATTGCTGTGCCTTTTAAAAAATTATATTATAAAGCAGCAGCAGATGCTTCTGCAATGAGAATTGAAGGATTAGCAAAAGCAGAATTTTAGTAATTAATAATTAATAAAGAGTAGAAATTTTTATTGCTTCTACTCTTTATTAATATAATTTATTATATGAGGTTGTGATTTATGAATACAAGACAAGAATGGTTAAATAATACAGATTATACTTCTCAATTTTATTCAGCAGAAGAAACAATAAATGAAGTAAAAGAAAATTTTGATATAAGAAGATATTATAGTGCTGAAGGAGCAGATGTAATTGTTGATGGAATTGAATGCAGAGCATTAGTTCAGTATTTTACTAACCCATTAAATCAAGCAAAATATGATAGAAAATTACATATTCCAATGGAAACCAATATATCTACTGGTTCTATTATTGATTATGATGGTTATAAATGGTTAGTAACAGGAAGTATTGATGATATACAGGCATATAAAACTGCTTGTATGGTAAAATCAAACAACACACTAACCATACACAAAAACAACACACTATATCAAATACCATGTATAATTTCAAAATCTCTATCACTTAACACTGAAGATAATCAATATATAGAAACCGTTGATAATTCATTATATTTAACTGTATCAAACAGTTTAACAACTCAACAAATAAAAGTTAATGATATATATGAAATTGGTACTTATAATTATTATATTTCAAGTGTTGCTGATGATATAAGTAATCCTGGGTTATTAGTTTTTAAAATGAAGTATAGTGAAGTTGTACAGGAAAGTCATGTATATACGATTGAAATTTTGAATGGAACAATTATTGACGTTCAAGAATCTACTACTCTACAACTTAATGTAAATGTGTATGATAATGGTCAATTTATCTCTCCTGCTCCTTCACTTCTATTTGTAAGTAGTGATGAAACAGTTTGTAATGTTGATGAAAATGGTTTAATAACTGCAAATAGTATTGGGAGTTGTGTAGTAAGTGTTAGTTTGGTAAGTGATAATAGTGTTTCTAATAACATTAATATAAATGTGATTGCTGTACCACAAAATAATTATACTTATTCTCTTACATCTACAAGTTTGCCTGATACTGAAATTATTATAACACAAATAAAACAATATGAAATTAAAAAATATAATAATGGTATTTTAATAGAACAGAATTTTACTTTTAATGTTATTGGGGATAGTTCAGGTTATCAATTAACAGTTATTGATGGGAATAATTGTAGTGTGAAAGCATTGAAGAGTGGTGCGTTTATTACTTTACAGGCAGTAGATAATAGTAATAATGAAATTATGAGTAAGGAGATTAAATTGAAGAATTTGTTTTAATTTAATATGTTTTATAGTTAATTGAGGTGATAATATATGCCAGAATACATTAGATTAAATAGAATTAATGAAATACCTATAAATGTAGGTTTTGCTTTATTAGAAAATGATAATTTATTTAAATGTTTAAAATATAATTCAACAGATGCATTAGAATTAGGAATTACTCAAAATGATAAATTATTATTAATTAATCAAAGTGATAAAATAAATAAAAGAGTATTTTTTCAACCATTTAATAATGATATTATATCAGAAATAAGATCGGAATTAAGACTTTATGTATTTGAGATTAGTCCAGAAGATAATTTATTATCTGAAATATATATTGGATTTGAAATAATAACACATAATGATTTATGGTTATTAGATAATGGTAAACAAAGACCATTAGTAATGTTAAATGAGATATTTAAATCATTAAATGGGGAAGAAGTAAATGGTATTGGTACTATTAAAATTAATACTAGATACCCTTGTAGAGTTAGATATTATAATGATAATTTTGCAGGTTACAATTTAATAATGAAAACGAGGTTGGTTTAAAACGATATATTTATATATCATTTTTTATTTTATAAAAACAAAATAAGGAGGAATTTATTATGGCTGAAAAATCTATTAATGGTTTTATTATTGATACACCTAATATTTTAATTCAAACTTCTGTAGGTGATACACATATTGTTACTGCTAAAAGTGGTGAAGTTTCTTTTGCAGGTGAGAGTATTCCAATTTCTGGAGGTTGGAGTTTCTACGATTTAGCTGAAATTGATACAAAGAAAACGCTGGATGTAAAAATTTCCCAGGCTCAGTGGAGTCTAGATTCTATGAAGTTATCTTCTGGTGGTACTAGAACAGTTGCAGCAGATGAGAGATATTATTTTGGTACTCCATATACTATTTCTAGTGCTGCTATCACTATCCCTTTTGCAATTGTAGCTGGCTCTTTAAAAATTAATGGTTTTACAGAAGTTGCTACTGATCCTGCTAGTGCAACAGAATTTAAAGTAACTATTACTACTGGAACTCCTGGTTCTACTGCTGTAGCATTTTTTGCTGGTACTACTGGTAAAATTTATCCTGCATATAAAGTTGCTACTGCTGCAACTACTGAAATTTTAACAGTTAAAACTACTGACTTCCCTAAAGCTGGTTCTGTTGTTCTTCAATTCCCGATTTATGCTGATGCTGATGCTACTGATTCTACTATTACTGGTTATGGTCAATTATTGGTATATAAAGCTAAAATTTTGTCAGATTTTGGTTTTTCTGGTAGTTATAAGAGTGCTAGTGAGTTTTCTCTTAATCTTAAAGGTCTTGATCCACGAAGGACTGACAGTGCAATGTGGCGTTTCTCATATATTGCTGCTTAATTTAAAATTTTAATATATTATATAAATAAAAATAGAGAGCATTTTCAATTCTCTATTTTTATTTATAAAGGAGAGTTTTAAATGAATAAATATTTTCTTGCATTTTCTCAAAAATTAGCAGGATGGTTAATGTTTAAAGGTTTTATTCTTCAAGGTATGAGAGCAGATAAAAATGCTACTGGAAGAAATGTATTTATATTTAATGATTCAGAAGAATTACAAAATATTTTTAAAGAATTTAAAAGTTTAAATAAATAAGGAGAGTGTTTTTAATATGTTATTAAGTAAAACTGCTATAGTTAAATATCATAATCAAACTAAAAAGCATTATATGTCAAAAGGTTATGATATTGATAATTTAAGAAATAATGATACATTTGAAGTTAAGGTTGAAGATTTAACATCTAGTGCAGAAGTTGATGTACAATTACAATGTGACTATTGTGGTGAAGAATATGCTTCTACATATAAACAACATAATAGACTTAATACTAATGGTGTAATACATAAGGATTGTTGTGGTAAAACAGAATGTATGAAACAAAAACGTCAAGAATCAAATTTATTAAAACATGGATATGAATATACATTACAAATACCTGAAATTAAAGATAAAATAAAAAATACAAATATAGATAAATATGGTGTAGAAATTCCATCTAAAAATAAAGAAGTAACTAATAAAATAAAACAAACACATATTAATAAATATGGTGACTATTTTACTAGAACAGATGAGTATAAAGAAAAATATTATAATACTTGTCAAAATAAATATGGTTATTATTCCGCTAATTGTGATCCTAATGTAATTGAAAAAATGCATAATTCTAATTTAAAAAAATATGGTACTATTTATCCTATGCAAGTTAAAGAAATATGTGAAAAAGCGATAATAAATCAAAGAAAAACATTATATCAAAATGGAACAACAATGCGTAGTATACAACAAATTTATGTTCATCAGTTAATTGGTGGAGAAATAAATTATCCATATTACAAAGCATCTCTAGATATTGCTTTTCCAGAAGAAAAACTTTATATAGAATATGATGGTGGAGGTCATAGGTTAAGTATAAAATTAAATGAATTATCTGAAGAACAATTTAATCAAAAAGAAAGAAGAAGATGGTATTCATTATATAATAATAATTGGAAAGAAATAAGAATTATTTCTATAAATGATTATCTTCCATCTGACAAAGTTATTTTAGAAATGATTAATTATGCTAAAAATTATTTAAATACAGATCATTCTTGGATTATATTTGATATTGATAATCAATTAGTTAAATGCAGTCAATTTGAAAATACATATGATTTTGGAGAATTAAGAAAAATTAAAAATATAATATAAGTTATTATTGATAGGAGGATAAAATTATGTTGAAAGATAAAGAAATTATTACTGATAAAAAAATCATCAAAGAAAATGAAATTAATAGTATTGAAGAAATTAATACTATTAAACCATTTGAAATAGGTCAAATAGTAAAAATTGAAAATATTAAAAGAAAAATTCTAAAAATAGATAAAGATAATAATGTACTTGTTGAAGTACAAATAATTGATAATCAAGGCAACCTAAAAACTGTAAAACAATGGTATACTATTGAATCTGTAGAATTAATTTAAAGGGTGAATATAAAATGCAAGAAAAACAAATACCTCTCGCAGAAAATGAATTTGAAATAGGTGAAAATATAATAAAGATAAAACCTGTTAAATTAAAATATATTGTTGA
>Ga0209318_1002178_pt1 | contig 10134 bp, 17 predicted proteins | sample RifGroE1_FD_183999 | JGI IMG/M metagenome (GOLD analysis project Ga0209318, IMG submission 183999) | Groundwater microbial communities from Rifle, Colorado, USA - Groundwater E1 (SPAdes) (version 2) | ecosystem: Environmental > Aquatic > Deep subsurface > Groundwater | place: Rifle, Colorado...
ACATTGACGAGATTAAGCAGTCATGGCGCCAGAGTAAGCAGAACCCTATTCTCGACAACGGAAACATCAAGGCCGGCACCACCCACGACAAATTCACCGCCGACATGTGCAAGCGCACCGTGATCAACAAGGCATGCAAGCCTATCATTAATTCATCGTCCGACGCGGCCCTGCTGAATCAGTTTGCCGCCGATGTGTCAGATGTTGCCTTTGAGGCCGACACGCAGCAGCACATTTCCGAGAATGCCAACACCGGGCCGGTCCTTGATTTTGACAACGCTGACCGTGGGGGGCCGGACCAGGCAGAAGACCCGAAGCCGCCCGCCGCCATTCCCCAGGAAGAACAGACAAACCAGGAGCCCACCAAGGAAATGGTATCCTGTCCGGCTCGCGAAGGTGACAAAATCATGGTGGAGTATTGCGACACGAAATGCAAGTCACGGCCCGGATGCCCGGCGTTTGACGATGGCAATGGCGGCGGCGTTGAAGATATGCCGGATTTCGCTTAACGCTGGCGCACCACAATTTTTATGCGGAAAGGAGACGCCATGAAACAAATGACCAAAACTCAGCGGCAGCTGCTCAACGCCGCCTCAGAAGAAAAATTTGATATCGGCCAGCGAATCATCAAGGCCGCATGCAAACGGAAACAGGCTGACCCACGGGCGCAGGCCCTTGTTGACCGGTATCTTGCGCTTGATGCCAAGGTGCGCGGCGTTCTGGATACTATCGGCCGGTAATGGCTGTTACCATCAACCACATAGCGTCGAGCAGCAAAGGAAACGCGCATCTCGTTTCCGATGGCACAACGCCTCTGCTGCTCGATTGCGGGGTGCCTGTCGGCAGGCTGCGGAAGGCTTTGAATTTCAAATTGTCTTCCGTGGCCGGGTGCCTTGTCACGCATGCGCACAATGATCATATTGCCGCAGCAAAGGATCTGGTAGCGGCCGGCATAGACTGTTACCTGTCGGCAGAAGCGGCGGCAGGATACGCATTCAATCTGACCGGCAACCGGGTGCACATCGTCCAGGCCGGCCAGCAATTCCAGATTGGCACATGGAAAATCATTTCCTTCGCGTGTGAGCACGATTTGCCCTGTCTCGGATACTACCTGGCCAGCGGGACAGAGCGCGTCCTGTACGCCACAGACACGGCATTCTTGCGGCCAAGATTCCAAGGGTTGACCCATCTCATGGTGGAAGTCAACTATGATTTGGAATCGATCAACCGGAGCGTGGCCGAGGGCCGCATCACGACGAGCCAAAAAAAGCGGGTCATGGAGACGCATTTCGGACTTGAGAATTTACTTGAGTTTTTGCGTATAACTGACCTATCTACATTAAAATCTGTGCATCTGATGCACCTTTCTAACGATAATTCTGACGAAAATCTCATCCGGGCGAGCGTGGCTGAAATACTGCCGCCTGGGGTTGGGTTGGTGATTTGCGATGAGTGAGAAATTGAGGGTACTCGATCTTTTCAGCGGCATCGGCGGTTTCTCCCTTGGACTTGAAATAACTGGAGGCTTTAAGACGATAGCCTTCTGCGAGTGGGAAGAACACGCACGGAAAATACTACGTAAACACTGGCCTGATGTGCCAATTTTTGAGGATGTGAGGAACCTACATGCGAAAGATTTGCCAGAAACAGTTGACATTATTTGCGGTGGATTCCCCTGCCAAGATTTATCCTGCGCGGGGAAGCAAAAGGGATTTGGAGGTGAAAGGTCGTCGCTATACGTCGAAATGTTTAGGCTTATTGGCGAGTGTTTGCCCCGATACGCAATTTTTGAAAACGTACCGAACTTGCTTGCCGGGGATGGAGGGAGGTGGTTTGCGAAGTTTCTCTATGACTTGGCCGCGGTCGGGTATGATGCGGAGTGGCATTGTATACCAGCTTCAAGCCTTGGTGCCGACCACAAAAGGGACAGAGTGTGGGTTATTGCCTACCCCTCGGAAAATGGAGATACGGGACTCCAGGAGCCACATTATCGAAAGGACGAAGAAGGGGAGAAAAGGGCCATCTTCGCTGACAAGCTATTTGATTTACTTAGAGGGTGGAGACCTCTTCGCGGGAGGGAAGATAGTGAACCCGACATTTGCAGAATTGTTGATGGGTTTCCCGGTGGGATGGACAGACTTGCAAGATTAGGCAATGCTGTTGTCCCGCAGATACCTGAGATGATCGGTAAAATTATCATGGAGATTGAGAAAAAATGAAACGAATCTACATCGCCGGCGCAATCCGCTCAACCGATCCGCTGCAATTCCTGGAAAACATCCGCCGTGGCATGCGGCTATCAGCCCAGGCGATCATAGCCGGGTATGCCGTCTATTCGCCGTTTGTCGATTTTAATTTTTTCTTGCAGCTCCACCCGGGCGAGCGCATCCCGGTCGAAATGATCCAGGCACAAAGCATGGCGTGGCTGGAGGTGTGCGATGCGGTGCTTGTGGTGCCAGGATGGGAGAATAGCCAGGGGACGGCGGCGGAGATCTCTGTTGCGCATGCTGCGGTGATTCCGGTGGTTTATTCGCTTGAGGAATTGGAGCTTTTGACGACTGAAAATTCTCTATGAAAATTGCTCGAAGATGGGCGGTATGATCGGTTTCAGTTTTGCGAGGCAATTGAGGATGAATAACCGTTTGATTTTGCGCTGAATTGTGGTAAAGTAAAAATGCCAGCAGTTCCCGGAGCGTGGCAACTTCGGTGATGGCAAAACTTTCAAAGGCGAGAAACTATGACAAATAAATACAGAGAACCCATTTCAGACGGGGCCAACACAGGAAGAAACTTGTTTCTCGCCCCTGTGCCGTCTGAAATGGGTTTTGTGCGTTTAAGGGGATATTGTAATGGCTAAAAATACTGGTATCGCATGGGCTGATCATACCTGGATATGTTGACATAATAGTCCATACTGTGTTATGGTATTTTTACTACAACACAGGAGGATTTTTATGAAGCACACAGACGAGACAAAGAAGAAGTTATCTGAGATGCGCAAAGGTGAAAAAAACCCTTTTTTTGGCAAAAAACACACTGCCGAAACAAGGGAAAAACTTTCAAAAAACATGCGGGAATACGGAAAAAATAGACAGTATGCCATTTCGCGGCTTACTGTTGTTGTCCCATCCGGCGTGACGTTGGGCTATTTTTCCGGCCTTGTTGACGGTGAGGGAAGCATTACTTTCCAAGGGCCAAGACCTGTGGTTGTTATTTATAACAGTTGCCGCTCAATGATGAACTGGTTGGCTGATAATATTGGCGGGAGTGTGCGGTGGGATGTTGATAAGCGCGGAAGAGTTCCTGGCCATGTGTGGAGTGTGGCTTCTGCAAGAAACACATATGCACTATGCACGGCAATGCTCCCATTATTGACGGCAAAAAAAGAATCAGCAGAGAAAGTGATAATACACTTGGAGGCTAAATATGGGGATAGACTCAAAGATTTCTTGGTGTGACCATTCCTGGAATCCCTGGCAAGGGTGCCGCAAGGTTTCCCCTGGTTGTCTGAATTGTTACATGTATCGGGATAAAAAGCGATATGGACAAGACCCGGCAACGGTAGTGCGTTCAAAACCAGCTACATTCAATGCCCCGCTACACTGGAAAGATCCTGCGCGGGTCTTCGTCTGCTCATGGTCTGATTTTTTTATTGAGGACGCCGACCCATGGCGTGAAGAAGCGTGGGAGATCATGCGTGCCACTCCCCACCTGACTTATATGCTCCTGACCAAACGGCCAGAGAATATCAAAGGCAGGTTGCCTATGGCATACGAGGCTTTTGGTGGCGGGTGGCCTTTGCCTAATGTTTGGCTTGGTGTGACTGCCGAGAACCAAGAAATGGCCAACAAGCGATTGGCGGTGCTCTTGTTCGATGTGCCAGCGGTAAAGCGGTTTGTCTCGGTTGAACCAATGGTGGGGCCTGTTGACCTCGGCCATGCGCTGTGCAAAGCGTGGAGCGATGGCGGGTTAACCATGGGGAGTTATCTTGATTGGGTTATTGTCGGAGGAGAAAGCGGGCCGAATGCGCGGGACATGGACCCAATGTGGGCCTTGCACCTGAAGGAGCAATGTGCAGATACCAACACGCCATTTTTCATGAAGCAGATGAGTGGGAAAGCTCCTATACCTGATTTTCTTGAAGGAAGAGAATTTCCAGCATGAACCCGCAATGCGAAGACGGCTACACCAAGATAGCCAATGAAATACTTGACGCTTTGTGCCGTTTTCGCATTCCTGGAGAGCAGCGCCAATGCCTTGATTTTATCCTTCGCAAAACATACGGGTACCACAAAAAAGAGGATTCCATTTCAAATAGCCAGTTTTGCGAAGGAACAGGATTGCTTAAGGGGAACGTGACAAGGGCGCTCAAAGAGTTATCAGAAAAGCAACTAGTTATCAAAAATGATAACGGAAAATATCCAACATATAGATTTAATAAAAATTATACTGAATGGAGAGAGTTATCAAAAAAGCAACCAGTTATCAAAAAAGCAACCGTTGTTATCAAAAGCGATAACAGGTTGTTATCAAAAGTGATGGACACAAAAGATAATAGTACAAAAGAAAATATTACAAAAGATATTAAAAGATTTATGTCACCATCTTTGCAAGAAGTGAAAGAGTATTGCCTTGAAAGGGAAAATGGAATTGACGCAGAAAGATTTATTAATTTCTACGAGTCTAAGGGCTGGATGATCGGCAAGAACAAAATGAAATGCTGGAAATCTGCGGTAAGGACTTGGGAGAAGAACGAAGTATTGCGAGGGAAAAACGGAAATCAGCTTTCAAGGGCAGGAATGGAGACGGCAAGAAATGCCGCTGAATGGGTCAAGGAGTCAAAAAATGCAGGAAAATGACAAGCTCAAATTCGCTGAAATAATGACCGGTATCGGTGAGCTTTACAACAAGACGATTTCAAAGCCATTTTTATCAATTTTTTTTGAGGCGCTGAAAGAGCATGATATTGAATCTGTTGTTTCAGCCATCAGCGCCCATGTTCGCAATGCGGAAAACGGACAATTTTTTCCAAAGCCGGCAGATATCATCAGGCGCATATCTGGAACAGATAAGGACGCGGCACAGGTTGCATGGGCAAAGGTTGATAAAGCTGTTCGATGTGTCGGGACATACAGCACCGTGGTTTTTGATGACGAAATTATTCACCGGGTTATTGACGATATGGGCGGGTGGATTTGCTTGGGGGAAAAGACTGAAAAGGATTGGCCGTTCATAGCAAACGAATTTAGGGAGCGATATCACGGCTACAAGATGCGCGGAAAAATTGATACATATCCCCGGCGTCTCATTGGGATTAACGATGCGGAGAATGTGTGTTTCGGCCCTGAATGGTATGGCGACAGGGGGTTGCCGCAGCCTGAGCCGGTACTGATCGGAGATGCCGGAAAGGCTGTCAAAATTCTTGAGGAGGGATCGTGTCGGCCGGCTATCGAATGTCAGACATTGAACGCGGGGAAAAAAGGAAAAATAAATCTTGAATTGAAATCTTTTTAATATCTCATGATTGACAATCAGAAACACCACAAGAACAAGCCTGCCGCTTTCAAGGTTGAACGATTTACCTGTTTTGTATACCTGACTATGGCCGTATGGCAAAAACGGCTTAAAACGCGTTTAAATGATTTTAAACAAAAAGGAGACAATCATACTTGAGATTGAAAAAGGAATTGAAAAACCAGCAGCACAGAAACGGGCCGGAATTAAATACCCATGGGCAACAATGGAGGTAGGTGATTCTTTTTTTATTCCTGGTGGAAAACTGAGGTCGATTAAATCACTGGTCTACGGGCGCAACAGGAAAAGAGACGGCGGAAAATTCAGTGCCTTTTCTGTTGATGGTGGCGTGAGAGTTTGGCGCGACGCTTAAGCGTGGATTCAGGGAGCGCCGGCCCTGGTAAATTGGCCGGCGATCCATGGTTGGTCATCGCCTTTTGGTTATACTGGTCATCGGTTTTTGATTATATCAAGCCCCAGCTCCTTGCGCAAATGCATGATGCGCTCGATGATTTCAGCGTTCGTTATCCCGCACAGGTGGTGAAACTCCTCCAGCTGCGCCTGCCGGTATCCTGCGAGTTTCGCGGCGGCGAGTGATTCCTGCACTTCTTCGCGGATTGTTTTCATGATGCGGTCTGAAGGTGATTTGCCGTTGACTGGCCATTTTTCAATGCTGACACAGGTGTCGCACTGGCCATCATCTGCGCGGCTGCATTCCTGGCATGCTGGGTATTTATTCGGTTTTTTTTCGCGGCACCGCGCATGAGGGCCGCGTATTCCGCAGTCGCATTGATCGTATTCGGGTATTCTCATAGCTTCTCCTCTCACAAGCGATATCCGGTAGGTTTCGCGATAAAGTTTTTCTTCGGCGTCTTTGCATATTTTGTACACCGTCTATTCCTCCGGCACAGCCATGAAACTCGCCTGCAACCAATGCAAGTGCCTGTGAGTCCGTAATATGCGTCTGGATTATCAGATGGTTTCTGGCTCATATCGTAAACCCTCCCAGAGCCGCCGCACGAATGCGCGGCAGAGTTTCGTCCAGGACGCTCATAACCTGGGCGAGATTTTCCGTTGCCTCCCGAAGAGAGTACGGCCCGGTGAATACCCGCCGGCACGGACGGCCTGACGAGAAAATGATGATGGTTGCGTGCCCGCCGGTTGAGAGCGGCACGACTCCGTGGGCTTTTATTTCACTTGTCATCTGCATTTTCCTCCACAATTGTCATGATGTTCGTCAAATGTCACCTCTTTGCCGGGCACAATTTCTTGGCATCTATCGCAAAACCATCCATCATGCTGTTTTACAAATCCCCATTGTTTTAGCAGTGGCATTGTAATGGTCGGCGGGAGCGGGCCATAAGAGCGCAGGGTTTCCCCAGACTCAGCACAAAATGTAGCAATAGACCGATAGTATTTCCCAACAAACTTAGCGCCTGTGCGGTCTTCTGATTCTTTCCAGATTGTCACGTCGTTTTTACCAACGCGGCTGGTAAAAATAGACGGCTTGCTCTTGATCACATAATTATCTATCTTCATTGTCTAATCCTCCCAGGGCATCAAGCCCAGCAGCAACGATAATCCGCATGCGCCCGGCGAGCGTGCCTGGCATTTTGTCAACCTGTGCCCACGTTTTGTGGGGCAAGCCTACGGTTCTGTTTTCGGATTTTTCTTCCACGGGCTTTCTCTGCCCTCCTCTTTTTTTCATGGTTTAAATCCTCCTGTAATTTTTGAAATTCTGGTGGTTATCAATCAACCACTTAAGCTCGGCCATATTTGTTGCGGAAGAGACTGCCGGGCAATTATGGCTGCCGTGCTCGTGGCGCTCCATGATTCTGTTCCCATCGAGGTACAGTTCAACATCAACACGGTTGCCGTTGTATCCGTTCGGCCTGGTGCATTTTATGGTTTCCATGCTTCTCCTTACAGATAAAATTCAACGATCCCGGCGAGCATGTAAACCGCCGGGATTATCAGGGCCAGTTGCCAGGGTTTCATACGGCCCCCCCAATATCCCACCAGTGCGCGCTTGCCAGCACCGCTCCGCCCGGCTTTGTTGCGTTCCAGGTGTGGCCGTCATGGGACAGAATCCAATTGCCGTACTCAGGATGATCTGTCACGGTCGCCCGGTATTTCTTCTTTGTGTCCAGCGTGTTCGTGTTTTTGATGGTCATCGTCTCATCACCCGTTGGCCGGTAACAAAAGCGACTTATCAACCGACCCGATAATAATTTTACTTTTCATAATCCACCTCGTTTTGGTTAAGTGTCACGGCCCTGGAGCGTGTCCAGGGCCGGGGGAATGGTTATGCAGCGTTCGTTCTTAGCACCACGCATCCCAGAGGTAATTAATAAACTCGTTGACCTCGTCTTTTGCGTTAATGTTCGACGGGCAGCCATCCTCATCCAGGTCACATTCAACGTACAAAGAGGTACTGCTCTGGCGGTTATTCAGGTTTACGGAAATTTCTGCGTCAGGATACTGCTCGGCCAGTTTCGTTTCCAGATATTCACACCATTCAGTGGCCTGCTCTTCGGTTGTTTCGCCCATTGTTTCGAGTGTCTGTGTGGTTTCAATTTTCGTAATCATGGTTTCTCTCCTCTCTGTTTTTTGGTTAATTCCCTTCCCTTTGATTAATAATATAGCCACTATCATGCCACAAGTCAAGTTAAATTAATAAAATATTATCATCAATAAATACGTGCGGTTACGTGATGCAAGGAGGGATGCAAGAAAATAATAATTGACTCGGGAAAGCAGAGTTCGCCCGAATGGTAGGCGCATGTTGCTTTTTGTGGGCGCATTGTGCGGCGTGGATAGCAGATGTTTTTTTTCTTGACAAAGTTTTGCAAATGTGTGTTATCTTTTGGCATGGACGTGACACGGAAAGAATACTCGTGGCTTTAATAGTGTTATCGCGAACTGCGACAGGTGCGACAGGCAATGGCAAAAGGAAAAAAAACAGGGGGCGGGACGCGAAAGGGTAGCCCCAACAAAGAGAATAAAGCGCTCAGGGAGATGATCCTCGGGGCGCTTGATATTGTCGGCGGGGAAAAGTACCTCGCAGCCCAGGCAAAAAAAAATCCAAGCGCCTTTTTGCAACTGATCGGCAAGGTTTTGCCCATGCAGGTGACGGGGGCAGGTGGCGGTCCGGTTGAAACAGAGGCCCATTACCGTATCACGTTTGTAGGTACAGAGAGCAACAAGATAATCAACAAGCCAGGCGGGGACTGATGGCCATCGTTGATGTAAAAATAAATTCAAAACTTAAACGGCTAGTTCAATCTCACAAGCCGATTAAGGCGGCAATTGGTGGGCGCGGATCTGGCAAATCAATTGGGTTTGGAGATATTTTCACCATCAAAATGGATACGGAAAAATCAGATATCTACTGCCTGAGAGAGTATCAGGATTCTCTTGCAGACTCAGTCCACCGGGTTTTCAGGGCATCGATCAACGAGAGGATGCATCTCACCGGGTGGGATATCCAGAGCAACACGATTATTGCACCAAACGGGGCATGTACAAAATATGTTGGTGCGGCGCGCAACCCATCATCGATACAGTCAGCACAGGATTATAAATATTCGTGGTTCGAGGAGGCGCAAAAGGCCAGCCAAGAATCGATTGATCTGCTGTTGCCCACCATACTGCGCAACCATGGGTCAGAGTGTTGGTTTTCTCTCAATCCCTGTTCGGTCGCTGACCCTATCTCTCAGAGGTTGATCGCCCCGTTTTTAGATCAGCTCATGACGAGGGGCTATTACGAGGACAAAGTGCACCTGATTGCCTGGGTAAACTGGCGAGATAACCCGTGGTGGAATGAGAGCCAAGAACTTATTAGGCAGTGGGATTTCGACCACCTTACCCGCGCAAAATACGACTGGATCTGGGAAGGTGCATTCAACGACTCGGTGGAGGACGCCTTAATATTGTCTGAGTGGTTCGATGCCTGCATTGATGCCCACAAGCGCCTCGGGTTCCGGCCGCAGGGGATACGGTTTGCGTCCCACGATCCAAGCGACACTGGCCCTGACAGTAAAGGGTTTGCGCTGCGGCACGGCTCGGTGCTCATCGATCTACAGGAGATGACCACCGGAGATATCAACACCGGCGGCGATTGGGCGACCGGACTGGCAATCCGCCATGGCGTTGACGCGTTTACGTGGGACTGTGACGGCATGGGAGTTGGGCTCAACCGGCAGGTAACCGCAGAGTTTTCCGGCAAATCGACAATCATCAGCATGTTCCGTGGATCTGAGGGTGTCGACAATCCAGACGCTGTTTTCGAGCCAGCCGACAAGCAGCCGGTCCGCGACCAAAAGACCAACGCTGATGCGCTAAAAAATAAGAGGTCTCAATATTACCATCAGCTGCGGGGGCGCATATACCGGACATACCGGGCCGTTGTGTTCAACGAGTACCACGATCCAGACACGCTGATTTCGTTTTCATCTGACATTGCAATTCTCCCTAAACTGCGCTCCGAATTGTGCCGCATGCCGGTAAAACCCAACGGTTCCGGCAAGTTCGAGTTGTACACAAAGGACGAAATGAAGCGGAAATTTAAACTGCAATCTCCGAACCTGGGCGACTCGGTGATGATGCTGATGCGCACGC
>Ga0209318_1002179_pt1 | contig 10128 bp, 6 predicted proteins | sample RifGroE1_FD_183999 | JGI IMG/M metagenome (GOLD analysis project Ga0209318, IMG submission 183999) | Groundwater microbial communities from Rifle, Colorado, USA - Groundwater E1 (SPAdes) (version 2) | ecosystem: Environmental > Aquatic > Deep subsurface > Groundwater | place: Rifle, Colorado...
CAGTCTTATCGATTTTGAAATTAGTTATGCGAGATTGCCACGTCGGAGTACTTCCTCGCAAAGACGGTAATTCGGAGGAGATTGCCACAGATAATTTGGGTACAAATTTATCTTCGCAAAGACAAACAAAGAACTGTCATTGCGAGAAATTATGTACTCGTAATTTCGTGGCAATCTCAGCATTTAAAAACGCATTGTACGAGATTGCTTCGGAGTACCTCGCAAAGACAAAAATTAGTCTCGCAAAGACGAGTTGCTACTTTGTCTTTTTAAGCCTATAATATTTAATTCCAAAATATATCGCAAGACCTGTCATTATAAATAATGCTAATATAATGACCCACATCCACATTGCCAGTTTTTCTTTCTCAGCCTTTACTTGCACTATCTCTGCGCGAACCTTGCCTTCCTCCGTTAAGGTGTCTGCGATAGCTACTTTTTTTCTCAATTCCTCTCCTTGATGATTAAACGCAAGCGTATGAGTTCCAATCGGCACATCTTTAAATGAGGCTATTCCATTGTCATCAGTTACAGATTCTTGCGGGTCAGAGAATAAAGTTGTTTTTAGATTTGGTATAGGATTGTCATTTTTATCAATAATTTGAAATTTAACATCAGCTAAAAATTTTCTGTCGTCCTTTTTAAAAACCAGAGTAGTAAACAAATTGGATATTTTCTTTTCTTCTTTGTTATTAATATCTTCTTTGGCAAATTTTGATTTTATAAAATTAGAGGTATCGGTAAATTTATCGCCAGCTGACTCAAATATTTTTGCTAAATATTTTTGACCACCGATTAAACTATCATAAATTCCCGAGAAAATATTACTCAATCCATTTTTTACAAACGCAAAACCCCTAGAGATAGCCGACGGACCACTTTCTATAAATTCCTCATTTTCATTATTTTGAGAAATTTCCGATTCTGGGGTTAATTCTTCTTCTTGCGATTCTTCTTTTTCAACGAGAGGTTCTTTTTTGTCTGAAATATCAATTTCTACTTTTTCGTAGTTCTCCTCTAATTCGGATTTGTCATCCTCATAACTAGCCCATTGCCTATTATTAAATATACTGGACGATTTTTTGGTGGAGATGTCCCAGATTCTTGAAGTGTCCGATTGTCCGTTTTTATCTGTTGATTTAACTCTAAAGAAATATTTTGTCTCCGGTTTTAAATCATAAATTACTATGCGATGTTTTTTTTCTCTATTATCTTGCTCTTTTTCTTTTTCCAAATTTCTGTCCGAACCCCAACGAATATGACTATCAGAATCATTGGTTGTTTTCCAGTTAACCACAACCATGGTGTCTGTGGATGAAAATTCAACATCATATATTTCCAAACCATCCAATGAATCTTGATAATTTTTCTCGCGAGTACTTAGTGGCAACCAAGTAGTAGCTACTTTAAAATTTGAATTCAAGCAAACATCCAAATCTTGGCAATTAAAAGCAATCCAGCCGATGTTTTCTCCCCAGGCATAACCGGAGAACTCTCCATTGGAATTTATTTTTACTCCGCCATTCTCTGGGGAAAAATTCACCCAGCCGATGTTTTCTCCCCAGGCGTAACCGGAGAGATTACCCTCTTTATCGTTGGTAATTTTATAATCTGAAGTTTCGCAAGAATTAGTATTGGCGCAATTAAGAGAAATCCAGCCTAGGTTTTCGCTCCAGATGTAACCGCTTAAATAATCATCGTAAACCATCACTCCGCCGTCATCGGAAGCAAAATTTAGCCAACCGCCGTTTTCACTCCAGGCAAAACCGGATTCACTTTTTATATTAGTGCTCGCCCCTGCCAAAGTTTGCCAAGCAAAAACAACTCCTATACATAAAGAGATTAATATGATTATTATATTTTTATTTTTCAGATCAACAAATTTCATTTTTAAGAATTTTTACTTCACTTATTATTTTAAACTAATATTGATAATTGTGCAATAATAAACTTAATAACTCCTCATAACCATCTTTCATATCTTTTTTAACCGTCTCTGCGAGTAATTTGAGTACTCTCAAATTACATGGCAGTCCAGAAAAATAGAACTCTTAATTAAATATATTCCTAGATTGCCGCGTCAGGAGTACCTTCCTCGCAATGACAAACCCTCGCTCGTCTCTGCGAGTAAATTATGTACTCATAATTTGCGTGGCAGTCTTAAACGAGTCTCGTCTTTACGAGAAAGTTTTGTACTCGAAACTTTCGTGGCAATCCCAAAGTTTTAAGATACATCGTTCGAGATTGCCACGGATAATTTGAGTACAAATTCTCCTCGCAAAGACATATAAATTGAGGGAGATTGCCACGTCAGGAGTACCTTCCTCGCAAAGACGAAGTTAATTCGCTAATAATAAAAACACATGATCAATCTAAAAGCGCAAAATTCGAGAGAGAGAGAGAGAGAGAGAGAGAGAGAGAGAGAGAGAGAGAGAGCTTTTTTCATTTGAAAATCTTCTCAAAGCTTATTACCAATGTCGCAAGACAAAACGCCAAAGTGCCACCGCGGCAAAATTTGAAATGAATTTTGAGCACGAACTCCTAAAACTGGAACTTGAGTTAAAAAATAAAACTTACAAGCCAGGAAAGCATGTCTGCTTTGCCATTGCAGAACCGAAAATCAGAGAAGTTTGGGCGGCTGATTTTCGCGATAGAATTGTTCACCATTTACTCATAAGCTATCTCGAACCGATTTTAGAGAAAAAATTTATCTTCCATTCTTACGCTTGCAGAATAGACAAGGGGGCTCACAGGGCAATCACTTATCTAAAAAAATCTATAAAACCGAAAATGTTTTATCTGCAAGTTGATATTCAAAGTTTTTTTGTCAGTATTGATAAACTTATTTTATTTGCTATTGTCAAAAAACACACCACCAATCCCGATATTTTATGGCTCTCGGAAAAAATTATTTTTCAAATTCCCACTTTAAATTATTGTATCAAAGGCGATATTTCATTATTAAATTCAATCCCCTCTCAAAAATCACTGTTTGAAAGTTCTTATTTCACAGGATTACCCATCGGAAACCTCACTTCTCAATTTTTTGCCAATGTTTATTTAAATGAGCTGGATCAATTCATAAAGCACAACCTTAAATGCCAATATTACTTCCGCTATATGGATGATTTACTAATTTTACACTATTCAAAAAAACAACTGCTAAAATGGCAAGATAAAATTTCCCAATTTGTCGAGAAAAAATTGCTATTGAAACTCCATCCCAAAAAGAAAATTTTACAGCCCGTCCAAAATGGAATTAATTTTTGCGGTTATATAGCAAAGCCCCAATATACGCTTATCCGTCGTCGCACAGTAAAAAAATTAAAAAACAAACTTTGGCAGTTTAATCAAAAAATTTTAAACCACTACAATAAAAATGATATTTCTCAAGCTGAAACTTTTATCTTTTATAATAGATTTTGTGTTTTTCCTGATTTTTCGAAAGATTTTAATTATATTTTTGCTTCGATAAATTCTACCTATGGATTTCTAAAGCATGCCAACTGTTACAGTTTACGAAAATCACTCTATGAAAAACATTTTGGAATCTTAAAGATATATCTTCGTCCGGTTAATGAGAATTATGATTATTTTGTGTGGATATGTCATTGCGAGTAATTTTTGTACTCAAAAATTACGTGGCAATCTCAAACGAATCTAGTCTCTGCGAGTAAAATATGTACTCATATTTTGCGTAGCAGTCTCGTAGGAGATTGCTTCGGAGTATCTCGCAAAGACAAACAGATATCTGTCTTTGCGAGTAAATTACGTACTCGGAATTTGCGAAGCAATCTCATAGTTTCAAGGAAAATCGTAGGAGATTGCCGCGTCAGGAGTACTTTCCTCGCAAAGACAAACTATTCCGTCATTGCGAGAAAATCTTAAGGTTTCAAGACACATTGTCTTAGATTGCTTCGGAGTACCTCGCAAAGACAGTAATTCGGACGAGATTGCCACGTCGGAGTACCTCCTCGCAAAGACGAACGAGAAGGTGTCTTTGCGAGAAATTATGTACTCATAATTTTGTGGCAATCTCGCTTTTATCCATTCTCAATCACCCTATCATACAAATCCAACCAAAGAGGATTTTCTTTTTCAATTAATTTCATCTTCCTATCTCTTGATCCGGCTTTAAGCTGTTTTTCTCTCAAAATTGCCGCGTCCATCGAAGGGCAAACTTCATAATATACTAAATCATGAACATTGTATCTTTCTGTAAATCCTTTAACTATATTGTTTTTATGTTCGTAGATTCGTTTTTGGAGGTTACTGGTAACTCCAACATATATAACTCCGTCTTTTTTAGAGGCTAATATGTAAATACATGAGATTTTCTGGTGCATGTTTTTATTTTTAAATGATAAATCGTAGGAGATTGCTTCGGAGTACCTCGCAAAGACAAATAAATATCTGTCTTTGCGAAGGAGACTTGTACTCAAGACGACTGTGGCAATCTCGAACAAATTCCGTCTCTGCGAGTAAATATTGTAATCAATATTTGCGTGGCAGTCTCGTTTGTTTTGAGGTGCATTGTTCGAGATTGCCACGTCGGAGTACCGACTCGCAAAGACAATATTCTTCTCCTCGCAAAGACATTTTAAATCAGGAATCATTGGACGGAAGACGCTACGAAATCTATTGCCATTGTTGACATTATTATTATTGAAGTTCGAGCATGCATTATTGCCAGCTATCCGAGCATTATTGTTGTTGTGCTGCTCTGAAAGCCATTGTCTGAATACTTAGCAAAACATAAAAACTATCACAAACTAATTTATGTAAGTTTTTTCGCGAATATACTGCTCTTCATAAAAAACAGTGAAACAGACTGTGATTCCCTTTTTGCACGCTCTCCGCTGATTAAATATCAAACGGAAACTCTGGCAAAATCAGACATCCGAGTTTTTTTTGTTCTGCTCAACTGTCCATTTTTGCCAACCGCCAAGTTGGCGACCAATTTCTTCTATTTTTTCATTCAAAACCTTTAGTTGTCCGTCTCCGATTATTTTTAAATCAAAGGCAATCCGCAAATATATTCGCAAATGCTCCTTTTTAAAGTCTATTTGTGAGAAATATTTTTCTTTTTCACTATCTGGCAAAGAATTTGTTTCTATTATCAAATCCAGCAATTCGTGAACAGTATTTTTCAGTTTTTCCGCTAAAGTATACTTATATTCTTTGTTGAAATTTTTAGTCGTTCTATATATTTCAAGAGTAAGAATATAGACACATTGAAATATCCGGATGTGTTCGTAGCGAGCCATAATTATATTGGGTTATTTATTTTCCAATTTTTTAATACCAGCGTTTCCCATTAGCGACTTCATTTGCATGATGGCGCTTTCATTCAGCTTTATCAACCGCTCTCTTTGAGACAACCCAGCACGGATATACTCAGCATTAAGATTTTCAAGGTTTGCTAGACAAACTAGTTGCGTTACATCAGCATAATCTCTAATGTTTCCTACAAGTTTTGAATTTTTGTTTCGCCAATCCTTGGCGGTAATTCCAAATAATGCCACATTCAAAACATCGGCTTCGCTGGCATAAATATTATTTTCTTGAGCTTTTGAGATACGACTAGGCATTATATGTGCTTTAATCGCATCAGTATGGATGCGGTAATTTATTTTGGTCAACATTCTCTTGGTATCCCATCCAAGTGTCAAACGTTCGTTTTCTTCATTTTTTAACCGCTGAAATTCCTTAATTAAATACAGCTTAAATTCTGGGGAAAGCCAAGTTGCAAATTCAAAAGCGATATCTTTGTGGGCAAAAGTGCCACCATATCGCCCAGCGCTAGATCTGATACCTATGGCATTTGTTTTCTTGATCCACATAGATGAGGAAATGATAAATCCATTTGTTCCAACCTCATTTTTAATCTTATGGTATTCCATAAGATTAAAATTTGGATTATGTAGTTGCTCCCATGCACCCATAAATTGCACCGTATATTTTGTGGTAAGCCAATTGGATATAACAATTCCACTATCATAAGCTTTAAACTTTGCCATATCTGTCAAGCATATAAAATCATTATTTTTCTCAGAAAAAAAGCCTACAACCGTACCTTTTATGTTTATTACTTTTTTATTTTTTGCCATATTTTTACAATTCACAAAATCAAAATTCAAACCAAAAGATAATTCGAAGATTATACAAGGAGATTGCTTCATCGGAGTACCTCCTCGCAAAGACAGAAAATATATCGTCTCTGCGAGTAAAATATGTAATCATATTTTGCGTGGCAGTCTCGTTATACTGGAAGATATTTCGTAGGAGATTGCCACAGATAATTTGAGTACAAATTATCTTCGCAATGACAGTGATTTATTTGAGATTGCCACGGGAGTACCCTCGCAAAGACGTGTAAAATCGTTCGAGATTGCTTCGGGAGTACCCTCGCAATGACAACGCTCCACTCCTCGCAAAGACATACGGGGGAAATAATCAAAAATTCAAATAATTCAAATAATCAAAAAAAACGGGGAGGGAATCACTATGGACGGAAGACGCTACGAAATCTATAGCCAATGTAGACACCATTACTAGTGAAGTACGAGCATGCAATACCGCCAGCTATCCGAGCATAATTGTTGTTGTGCTGCTCTGAAAGCCATTCCCAACTACCGCTATTTGCTAAATCCATAAATTCATCCGTTCTTCCATTTTGACCGCCATAATTTCCATAACTTTTATTAGCTGTGTTAGCCCCTGTACTATTTTCATAATTAGAACCTCCATCTTTATATCCGCAAAAACCAAAGAAGTCGCTCGCGGTCGGTAATCTCGTACCTTTCCACATAGCCAAATCTTCCGCCATCAATGGTCCGTTATTTCCTTTTTGATCATCATTGCCTCCACCGGTTTGCGCATCGGGCACATAAGAGCCGTGCGGAACAATATAAATAATTTTAAATCCACTTCCTACGGCGGGATCAGCGCCTCCCAGCCAATCAGTTACCACAATTTGCGTAGCGGTATTGGACTCGATAAACCCGTACGATCCTGCCCCTGTCCCACTAGTTATCAAAACTTTTTGCCCGAGCCAAACATTTGCGTCCAATGATTGAGCACTATCAGTAATGGAAGTGGCATCCGCCCCCGTGGCTGTCCCGGTTATAACCGCTCTATCATCTTCTGTCGGTAGTAAATCCCTTCGACCATCATAACAATCCGCTACTGCCAAAGCGATGGTTCCGCTAGACGGATAAGTTCCCAAGGTTACTGCACCATTAGGATAATCGCCACTGCAAGTATAATCTCCAATAAAAGAATTATCGTATTGACCCAGATCATCATAAACCACAAAACCGGAAGTCGCATCAGGCGTGCCACAATTGCTAACATAGCCAGTGGTTAACCAAGAACCGTAAACTGTAATAGTATTAGCTGTATTGGTTTTTACTTTTCCCCAACAATTATTAGCCGTACCTGCTCTTATTTTTACGATATGATTTTTATAAGCATCCGCTGTCCAACTGGCTGCTGAAGCCGTAACGGAGTTGACTGTTCCGTTTGTAGCCGTAATTGGCGAAGCAGTGGTTCCGAGATTACTAGGTGTAACTTGTGTGGCACCATTCCAACTACTGGAAGTAACTGTAGCCGTCCTCACACAAATTCCGTCTTCCGGATCACTAGTATCTCCATCGCCATTACCATCTTCAAACCAATTCCAATTGCTGGCACTACTGCAATTAGTTTCATTTAGTGCTTCCGAAGCGTCGCCACTCCCCTCCGGCACCCAGTTTGATCCGGGATAACCAGATTCCAAAGTTCCATCCACTCCACCCACTGCCACGCCTTGCTTGATATTTCCCGCTACTAAATTAGTAATAGCTAAGGTTACTTTGGATAACCATTTTCCGCTGTCAGGAGTAACTTCTTCGCCTTGGGTCATGCCTATTTTTTCTTGAGAAATAAAATTTCCGACAATTCCAAAAATATTTACTCCACCTTTAATATTACCAGCAATTAAATCTGCGTCTCCATTTACCGTTCCAGTCCCATTATGATAACCTTGAGTAATAGCTTGACTGACTGCGCTGGGAGTAATTATTTGTTGACCTATATCAGTTAAAGTTCCAGTAACTTCATTGCCATCTACCCAAGCTATCTTTCCTGATAAAATTTCACTTGCCAGAGCGTTTCCCGAACCGGTATCAACAACAAATGGACTGCCGTCTACTCCAAAAATATTTATTCCACTTTTAATATTACTCGCAATTAAATCTGCATCCCCGCTCACCGAGCCGTTGCCATTATGATAACCTTGGGTTATGGCTTGATTATTTATGCTAGGGGTAATCATTTGCGCTCCGATATTATTCATGCTTCCAGTAATTTCCAAACCGTCTATCCAAACTTTTTTGCCTGAAATAATTTCGTTAGCTGTGGCATCACCGCTATCAGTAACGCACCAACGGTTATTACCATCGCCATTACCATCATAATTATCTGCTACTTTATTATCTGTACCATCAAATGTATCGGTAGCACAAGCTAATTGCAAGGTCCCTGTGTCAAGATTCCAATCATTGGTTAGATTGGCGGTTTTACTAATAAATAAATCATTATTAATAGCTGTGCCTCCGTCAGGGGTAAGATTTCCTGCTACACCAAGATAATCAGTTCCCAATTTAACCGTCTCGGGTAAAATTGTTGGGATAGCATCGTACAACTGTGTGAGAGTATAAAAAGTACTACTTGGGTCAGCCGATGGCGTAAAACCATGACTGCCCTCTGTCACTGTGGCATTAGTTGTCAATCGTTGATAGATATCGCTTAGGCTATATCCTGTAGCACTGGGACTGCCGGGAGAATTAAGATTACCCGCTTTCACCAAAGAAGCTGCGGATAATAAAGTCAGACAAATTATAAATAAATCTCGCTTTAAGTTTTTCTTGGCGAAAAGTATAGTTTTTATTTTTTGCATATTTATTTTAAAAAATTAAAAAAGTATTATTTTTTTATTGCGGTTTTATTATAATATAAAATAATAAAAGATGCAAAACTGAATACGTCTCTGCGAGTAATTTAAGTACTCTTAAATTGCGTGGCAGTCTCGTTGGAGATTGCTTCGTCGGAGTACCTCCTCGCAAAGACGCACCACTTCGTCTTTGCAAATAAATTCAGTACTCTGAATTTCTGTGGCAATCCCAAAATACTACAATAATTTATCGCCTAAGATTGCCGCGTCAGGAGTACCTTCCTCGCAAAGACACAATAATGTTCGTCTCTGCGAGTAAATAATGATAAGTTATTTGTTTTTCATATAATGTAATCTTTGTTTTTCTGGAAACTTTTCAAGAGAATAGCGCAACATTGTTCTGGGCATTATAGTATAGTGCCTATCTAAAAATTTTATCAGCGCTGTCTCATCTCTTTTACCCATTTCTCGAAGCATCCAGCCTGTGGCTTTGTGAATAAGATCTTCCCTATCTCTTAGTAAAATTTCAGCTAATCTTATGGTATCTTTAAAATCTTCATTCTTTAGAAAATAAAAAGTAGCCAAAATTGAGATTCTCCTTTCCCAAAGATTTTTTGACCCGACCAATTTATATAAAATATTTCTGCTTTCTCCACTCTCCCATATGTATCTACCCACAATCTGCGGAACAGTCAAATCAACCAAATCCCAATTATTAACAGCCTTTAAATTTCGGAAATAAAACTGGTATATTTTTTGACGTTCTGTGATGCTAGCCTTTTCATATTTATAAGTCAAAATCAAAAGTCCAATCATCCTGAAATCATGATATTCACTTTTTAGCATTTTGCTAATTTCATTAAAATCAAGTGTCACAAATTTCTTAGCCAGCTCTCTCTGAATTGGCATCACTAAGCCTAAAAATTTATCCCCTTCTCCATATTGCCCCTTACCAGTTTTAAAAAAACCAGACAAAATAATAGCCTTTTCTTTATTTTTATATTTATTTATCTCTCGAGAAATATCTTGAAATTTTACTAATTTTTGCTTAAGTTTTGATGACTTATATATTTGCGGATAATAAGATTTTAATCTAATAATCTTAGTTTTATTCAGGCCAAATTCAGATAGTTTATTTTTCAATTTATCAATAAAAAATTTCTGATCATAGCCCAAGCAAATAATTTCAGGCT
>Ga0209318_1002180_pt1 | contig 10125 bp, 7 predicted proteins | sample RifGroE1_FD_183999 | JGI IMG/M metagenome (GOLD analysis project Ga0209318, IMG submission 183999) | Groundwater microbial communities from Rifle, Colorado, USA - Groundwater E1 (SPAdes) (version 2) | ecosystem: Environmental > Aquatic > Deep subsurface > Groundwater | place: Rifle, Colorado...
TGAGGATATTGAAAAAGCAATATTAAACACTAAAGAAGTTGCTGATAAAGTTGTAGGATATGATTTTTTTGCAGAATCTATTATTCCCTTAAGGGAATTACCTAAAAAATCAGAGTGGTATCCAGTTAATCAAAAAATATTAAGTAAGTATCCATATATAAAAGAACTTTATGAAGATATTGAGAGTCAGCATACTTTCTTGATTACTCAAACATTTAAAGGAATAGAAGAAAGAGGAATCAAAAAAGAAAAATTAGACGATATATTAGAAAGAGTTAATATTGAATGTAAAGAAATCACAGGAGCAAGCAAAGCAAAACATCAGCCAATGGGAGCATACCTAAATACCATGCAAAAAAATGTAGATATTATCTGGGAAGAAGCCGAATCATTTGTTGGGCCTGGAAGGGGATCTGCTAATGGATATATTATAAATTATTTATTGGGCATTACTCAAGTAAATCCATTAGAACAAGGTGTAGAAATGCCTCATTGGAGATTCATGTCGGCAGAAAGACCAGATATTTTTGACATCGATATAGATTATAGTTCTCATAAAAAAGATGTAGTAATGGATAAGATAGTGAAATATTATCAAAGTATCGGTGGAGATGCGATAAGAGTATGCACCTTTGGAACAGAAACGTCTAAATCTGCGATACAAACAGCCTGCAGAGGATTACATATCAACAATGATGTTGCACTATATCTGAGTTCCCTTGTGCCTGTAGAAAGAGGAAAAGTGTGGAGTATTCATGATTGTTTCTATGGTGATCCAGACAATGGAAGAAAAGCTGTAACTGAATTTAAAAATATGGTGAGCGAATATACAGATAAAAATTTATTAAATGTTATTCTAGGAATTGAGGGGTTAATTAATAAAAGGTCTAGTCATGCTTGTGGAATACTTATACTTAATGAACCAATTACAAAACACAATTCAGTAATGAGAAGTCCAAGTGGAGAATTAATATCTGCTTATGAATTACATGACTCTGAGCAAGTATCAAATTTAAAATACGATTTTCTAAATACAAAAACAGAATCTATGCTTCAATTGACAATGGAAATGCTAGTAAAAAATAAGAAAATTGAATGGCAAGGTAGTTTAAGAAAAACATATAATAAATATTTACATCCAGACGTTATAGATTTTAAGTCAAAAGAGATGTGGGATATTTTATGTAAGGGAGAAATGCTCTCTGCCTTCCAATTCGAATCGTCAGTCGGGGAGCAAGCAATTAAATTAATTCAACCGCAAAATTTAATTGATGCTTCTAATGGAAATACAGTTATGAGATTAATGGTAGAGAATGGTGAACAACCATTAGAGAAATTTGTTAGATATAAAAACAATATTTCTGAATGGTATAAAGACATGAAAAAGTTTGGATTAAATGAAGAACAAGTAAAAATAATGGAAAAACATTTACTTCAAGATTATGGGGTATGTTCAAGTCAAGAAAAAATGATGTTGTTGACGATGGATAAAGATGTTGCAGGATTTGGAGTAATAGAAAGCAATAAATTGAGAAAAGGAGTTGCAAAAAAACAGCAAAAACTAATTGATGATGCTAAAACATTGTTTTTTGAATGGGGAAAAAAAGCTAATGCTCCTAAAATTTTATTAGAATATATTTGGAATGAACAAATAGCCTTGCAGTTGGGCTATAGCTTCTCAATTTTGCATTCCGTAGCGTATACAATCATTCTAATTCAGCAATTAAATTTAGTCTATTATTATCCTCCTATTTACTGGAATACAGCAGTATTGATGGTAGAGTCAGGGGCAGTCGATAGAGAAACGTGTGATGATTCCGATATTGAAGCAAAAGAAAGGACAACAAATTACGGAGAAATTGCAAAAGCAATTGGCAAACTACAAGCTAAAAACATCAATATCTCATTGCCTTATGTAAATAAAGCAGAACAAGGATTTCTACCCAATGAAGAGAATAATGAAATTGTTTTTGGGTTTAAAGGCATCATGAAAATAAGCAATGAAACGGCACAAACCATAATGCAAAATAGACCATATGCAAATTTAAAAGATTTTCATGAGAGATTGGTATTAGTTAAAAAAGAAGTGACTTTGAAAACTGGCAAAACTCAAATGAGGTCTTTAGTAGCGGAGGGTCAGACCATAATGTTAATTAAGGCAGGAGCATTTGATAAAATTGAAAATAAATCAAGAGAAAAAATCTTAGAAGATTATCTGCGTCTATTGAATCCTTCTAAGCAAAAATTAAATTCTAAAGATATTGCTAAAATTGCAGAAATGGGAATCATACCTTCTAATTTAAAAGAAGAAATTAAATTTTATAATTTCAGAGAATATTTAATGAGTATGCCAAAGCAAAAAGATGAACAAACAAAAACAATTACTTGGTATAAAGTGCATGATGAATTCAATGAAGAAGATACGGAATATGCGAATAATTTTTTCATGGAACATTTTTCTAATGAAATGGAGGAGAATAGAGATTATAAATATGATGAGGAAGGATATTTATTAATTGCACTAGGAACTCCAAGAAAAGGATCTTTTGAGTCCATTTATAAAAATAAAATTGCTCAATTAAATAAATGGATAAATACAGAAGAATGCATAAATACATATACAAATAATATTTTTCAAAATATTAAAAATGAGAATATGCAAGGAAATATTAGTTCTTGGGAAATGGCAAGCATGAATTACTATTATAATGTCCACGAACTTGCAGGAATTGATCAAGAAAAATATGGTGTAGTAGACTTTAATGATTTACCTGAAGAACCTGTAGTCATTGGTTTTACCAAATATAAGGGACTACAATATCCTAAATTTCAATTAAATAGAATTGTAGGAACGGTGTTAGATAGAGACAAAAACAAACACTCAGTAACTATATTGACTCCTACTGGAGTTGTAACATTAAAATTTTATGCAGGTCAATTCTCTTTCTATGATAAAACTATATCTAAAGATATAGGAGTAGCAGATGAGAATGGCAAAATTAAAAAAGTAGTATTGGAAAATGGATGGTTTTCTAGAGGTAGTTTGATCATGGTCACAGGATTCAGAAGAGGAGACATATTTAAACCAAAAAGATACAAAAATAGTATTTACCAACATGCTTTATCTAAAATTGTAGAAGTTAGAAAAGATAATGAATTAATTCTTCAAAATGATAGAGTACAATTGGTGGAATAAATTAAAGGAGTGATACATTTGGAAGAAGATTATGAAGATGTATTAGTAAAGTGTAAAGTCCGTTTATCAAAACAAATGTTTCCCAAGGATAAGTTAATATGTAGCGGAGATTTTGGAATAATCTCTGTTACAGTATTGGATACCTTACAAGGGGAACCTCAAATAAATAAATGGGGGAGCATTACTTTAACTGGGGTAATGCGATGTGATATAAACGATGATGAAATATATGTTGTTATAGGTAAAGAGATTGACAATGAGAAATTTGGATTACAATACGAAGTGGTTTTTATGTGTACAGACATAAAATTAACCAATAAAGCTGATCAATATAAATTTTTAGAAAAAATACTTCCTGAAAAACAATGTGTAGATATATTCAAAGCATTTGAAAATCCAATGGAAATATTAGAAAATAAAGATGTTAAAGCATTATGTACTATAAAAGGAATCGCAGTGCCCACTGCACTAAAGTTAATAGAAAAATATGAAAATGGAAAGGATTATTCTGAAGCATATGTTGAATTAGATAAATATGGTTTAACTAAACATATGATAGATAAACTAGTTGATTACTTTGGAAGTCCTAACACGGTAATTGCTAAAATTAATGAGAATCCATACTTATTAATTGATGAAGTGGATGGAATAGGATGGGAAACAGCAGATGAGATGGCCTTAAATGGAGGATTAGGAGAATATTCAATTAATCGAATTAAAGCATATGTTAAATATTATCTATATGAAGAAGCCAATGAAGGCAATACATGGGTAGATATAGATGACTTATTAGATGCAGTTGATGGATCAATTAGTGCTGATTTACCACAAGAAATTTTATCTGAAGCATTGAAAGAAATGAACGATAAGAAGATAATATGGACTAATGAAGATAAAGACAGAGTAGGATTGATAAAATATTTTAAGTTAGAAAAGAATATTGCCGAAGAACTCCATAGATTAAATTCAGTAGAAAATACATTTGGAATCGGTGATTGGAAAACAAAGATTAAAGGATTAGAAATAAGACAAGGGTGGGAATTTACAGATGAACAAATTGAAGGTATTCAAGCAATATTAGAATATCAAGTAATAATGATAATTGGGGGAGCCGGAAATGGAAAATCATCTACTGTAGCAGGAATGCTTGAAGTATTTAAGGAAAACTATTCTTTTGCTCAAACTGCTTTGTCTGGTAGAGCATCTTGTAATCTAAGTGAAATTACTGGTGAAGATGGATACACAATACATAGATTATTAGGATATAATCCTAAAGTTGGTTTTGTATATAATAAGAACAATAGATTGCCTAAAGACATTATTATTCTAGACGAACTAAGTATGGTTGGAGCAGATATTTTTTATAAGTTAATCCAAGCTATTGAATCAGGATCAAAATTAATTATGCTAGGAGACAAACATCAGTTAGAAGCCATTGGCGTAGGCAATATTATGTTTGATATGATAGAAAGTGGATATATCAAGTGTGTAGAATTAACCAAAATTCACAGACAAGCAGAAAAATCAGCAATAGTAACAGAAAGCATAAAGATAAAAGATCGGAAACAAATAATTGATAAAAACTTTATGGGAAAGGAGATAAGAGGAGAATTACAAGATTTTGAACTAGATATATATAAAAACAAAGATACTACTCCTAAAAGAGTCGTAGCACATTTTAAAGAATTATTGCCAAAAACAGAGGATATTTTTGATATCCAAGTAGTAGTACCAATGAAAGAAAGAGGGAAAGCAAGTGCATATTATCTAAACAACTTACTACAAGAAATTGTTATTGATACTGGAGTTAGCGAAAAAATAGATGTTGGAGAAAATTCAAAACATCCTTTTTCTATTTTTGTTGGAGATAAAGTATTAAACAATAAAAATAATTATGAGACTCTAAATGAAAATGGCGAAGAAATTCCAATTTATAATGGCGATTTAGGTATAGTTATAGGTATGGATGTTATAAGAAGAACATTGGTTGTCAATTTTAATAATAAGGGGAATATATATATTCCTAAAGCACATTTAAAGCATATTGCTTTGGGTTACGCAGCCACAACGCACAAAATTCAAGGCATGGGCGTTAAATATGTGATTGCCGCCTTGGATTACACTCATTATAAATTGCTTACAAAAGAAATGGTATATACTATGCAAACTAGAGCAAAGGAATATTGTGTATTATGTGCAGAAAATAAAGCATTAAGATATGCAACTACTCATACTAGTGTATCGACTAAGCAAACTCATTTGCAACAATTGCTTATGGATTATAAATGTACCAATCAATAAATAAAATTATTTGACATCACATTCCCCACATGCTATAATATACATAGAAAGGAGGTGAAACAAAAAATGAATCCCACAAAAATCATCAATCGAATCGACGGTCAATGGACTACCTGCACTTCACAAGAATACAATTCCCAAGACAAAGCAAACTTCATGTTCAGCAAAAGTGATTTAACTAATACAACTACATATTACAAAAAGATTGGTTAATAATCATAATTCCTAAACACAAATCATAAAATAATTATCATAATATTAGCAAGAATTTGATCACATATCTTATTCATAATTCCAATCAAATTCTTGCTACAATCAAAAGAGGTGATACATATTAAAATTCTAACAGATGCAATGGATAAATCAAAGTGGTTAGAAATATCCAAAGAAGAATATGAAATGAACTATCATGACAAAATAAATTTTATGCACTGTTTTGAGCAAGATAATGGTAAAATTGGTTATTATAAAAGAGAATTATTTATTGCTTTAGGTAGAGAGTGGTTTGAATCAGAAATTAAAAATGAGAGGGTTGAAGATTAAAACTTGGTAACATTCGGTTTATGTTCTCATGATATTTGTGAAAAATCTAATGAATGCAAACGTTACTTATATAAAGACTCGCCTCATATAAATCCTATATTCTTTAGATTTAAAAACATTTGTGATGAAAGTAATGAATACCAGTGGATGATTAAAGTAGAAACTAGTGACCTAATTCCAAAAGAAGAAGGTGATACATAATCAGAGAAATATATATTGTCGAACAAATAAAACCGTTACTCAATAATTATCCTGTTTTAAATCTAAAACAATTAGAGGAATTGAGAATATTTGCAAACTTATTAAGTTCATCATTAGGTGAATATCTTTATGATAAAAGAATTAATGGCTATTTAAAATAGAGAGAAGGTGAATAAATAATTTGAGTGTTAATTTAAGTGGTGCAGATTTCAATAAATACATTATCATTAAACAAGAGGATGTGACTAAACATGCTTCAGAACAAGATAGAACTGATTTAGCTAGAATACTTAAAAATATTAGAATAAGTAGATATAAATTCAATAAGAACACAGGAAATAGGTATTTAGTGGTTAATGTTGATGTTGATTATGCTGATGAGGTTGTTGATATTCTAAAGAAGAATAATCATTGGAAATAATTTAAGGAGGTGAAGGGAGGTGGTATATAATTGGACTTTAATAAAGTAAAAGAAGAATATAAAGTTTTATTAAATAAATATCCTAATCTTACAAAAGATGAATTTAAATGGTTAAAAGCGTTGTCATATTTATTAATTTCAGAAATAGATCACATTATAGAAAGTTGGAGCAATTAAAAGAAGATTTCTATCGTATAATTTATAAGAAAGAAGGTAAAAATAAATGGCAAAATATCGTAAAAAACCAGTAGCAATTGAGGCAATTACATTTGACGAGTTCTTGGAATACGGAAGAAATAATGGAGCAAATATAGTATGTGATATGCCTTGGTCATTTAATTATAACGGTCATCCAGTTACTCATGAAAATGATGAATGTTATTTAATTCCTACACTTGAAGGAATGATGCGTTTCACTCCACAAGATATGCTTATTATTGGGGTTAGTGGTGAAATTTATCCTTGTAAAATTGATATATTTGAAAAGACGTATGATTTATTAGTGGAATAATAAATATCATTTAAATCAATCTTTTTATTGGATTATAAATAATAAATAAATTAAATAAAGGAGATAATACATGTACAAATTTAATGAGGTCGCTCAATACATATTAGAATCAGATTATTTACTAGAAAATGAAACTCCAGAACAAATGTTTATGAGAACATCTAAAAAAATTGCTAGTATTGAAAAGACGAAAAAAGATAGAGAATATTGGACAGAAAGATTCTATAATACAATTCAAGAGGGTTCTTGGATTCCTGCCACACCATTTTTAATGAATTCAGATGTAAATAATATGCTATCATCTTGTTTCGTTGTTGGAGGAGTAAATGATGATTTACATTCTATTTTCCAAGCTAATGAACGATCAGCAATCATTACTAAAATGGGTGGGGGTCTCGGATTAAGTATTTCTAAGTTGAGGGAAAAAGGAGCAACAATTGTATCTACAAAAGGAGAAAGTACAGGTGCAATTAGTTTTATGAAGGTGTTCAATACTACTCTTGATGTTGTAATGCAAGCAAGACGTAGAGGTGCTGGAATTATTGTTAATACTATTTATCATCCCGATATTGAAGATTTTATTACCGTTAAGTCGGATCATGGCGAAATAACTAATTTTAATATTTCTGTAGTAATTGATGATGATTTTATGATTGCAGTAAAAAACAATCAAGATATTGAATTAAAAAGTCCTTTAGGATATGTTACCAAGAAAATTAGTGCAAAGAAATTATTCGATAAACTTTGTGATAATGCTCATAAACATGCGGAACCAGGAATTGTCTTCGTCTCGGCAATTAATAAAGATAATCCTACTCTTAAAAATCTTGGGCCAATTGATAAAGTCAATGCTTGCGGGGAAATACCTCTTTATGATAATGAAGCGTGTAATCTTGCATCAATTAATTTACAAATGATTATTGATGAAAATGGAGAAGTTGATTATGAAAAACTTACATATATAACTCAAACAATTGTAAGGTTTCTAGACAATAGCATTGATATAAATAATTTCCCTGATGAATTAATTAAAGAAGCAGTAATGAAAACAAGAAAATTAGGAATTGGTGTAATGGGATTACATACGATGTTAATTAAAGCAGGTTTGGAATACGATTCAGAAGAAGGAAGAAAATTTGCTAGAAATGTTCTAAAATTCATTACAGACAATGCTCAATTATACAGTTGTGAACTTATTAATGAGGGAAGAGAACTACCTTCTGCTTGGTATGGGAGCACATTTGAAGAGAATGGCATTAAGATAAGAAATTTATCTGTTACAGCAGGTCAACCAACAGGTGCTACACAATTGATTATGGATGAGATATGTTCAACTTCTGGCGTAGAGTGTTTAATCGCTGTTGTTTTTACTCGCAATGTAAGAGGAACAAAATATGTTATGGTAAACTCATTATTTAGAGATATTGGATATGCTGAAGGATGGTTGAATGAAACATTAATTAATAAAATTTTAGATAATAGTGGCAGTTGTCAAGGAGTAGATGAAGTACCTGAAAAATGGCAAAAACTATTTAAAACATCTCTTGAAATTTCTTGGGAAGGTCATGTTAGAATGCAAGGTGCTTTACAAGAAGTAACTACTAACGCATTAAGTAAAACAATTAACATGTCTCAAAATTCCACTGTTGAAGATGTGTATAACGCATTTATAATGGCATGGGAATTAGGATGCAAAGGCACAACTGTCTATGTTCAAAATTCAAGGGATAATCAAGTATTAAGTGTTGAGAATGTAAAAGAAGAAACCAAACAATATGTTCCAATTAACGATACATTAGAAATTGCTAATTCAGTAAGATTAAAAGTAAAAACAGGTTGTGGTTCAATGTGGTTATTTTTAATATACAATGAAGATGGAAAACTATGTGAAGTATTTTCTCAAAGTGGTTCCAGTGGTGGATGTCAGGGAATGACCATAGCACTCACTAGAATGATCTCTACGATGTTAAAAGCCAATGTTGATCCATATGTTATCATCGAACAATTACAGAGCGTTAAATGCGATGTAAGTGTTGCAGCACATAAGAAGGATAAAGAAGTTGGTAAGAGTTGTGGAGATGGCATTGCTAAACAAATGATCAAATTTTTAAATGGAGAATTAAAACCAAGCAAAGATATGATTATCCAAACAGTAAAACCATCACAAATAGAAGTTAGTCAAGATGAAAAATTTAAATGTCCTGAATGTGGAGAATATACTTTAACCAAATATGACGGATGTGTTCAATGCACTAATTGCACATATCAAAAGTGCCATTAACAAATAAAAATGAAAAGAGGAAAATTAAAATGATGAAACAACAAAAACAAGTAAAAGAATTTCAGGTAGCATTTAATCATCCTATCGCAAACACACCTACATTTATGGATAAAAAAAGAGCAGAAGCAAGAATGAATTGGGTAAAAGAAGAAGTAGATGAATTTCTAGAATCAGATAATGTAATTGATCAAGCAGATGCTTTAGTCGATTGCTTGTATTTCATTCTTGGAACTGCTGCTGAAATTGGAGTAGATTTAGAACCTGTTTTTGATATTGTACAAGGAGCAAATATGGCAAAATTATGGAGTGACGGGAAACCTCACTATAGGGAATCTGATGGTAAAGTTGCAAAACCTGAAGGATGGCAAGCACCTGAACCTCAAATTGAAGCAGAAATCAAAAGACAAATGAAATAATTATAAAATAAATATGGAGAGATTGAAATATATCTCTCCTACCCTCACAGAAAGGACTACAAAACAAATGCAAATAATAAATTGGGATGATTACTTCATGGCTGTAGCTTACATATCATCATTACGAAGTAAAGATCCAAGAACACAAGTTGGAGCTTGTATAGTAGATAAAAATCATCGAATCATATCAACTGGATACAATGGTATGCCCAACAATTTCAATGATTCAGAAATGCCTTGGGAATCAAAAGAAGG
>Ga0209318_1002181_pt1 | contig 10121 bp, 12 predicted proteins | sample RifGroE1_FD_183999 | JGI IMG/M metagenome (GOLD analysis project Ga0209318, IMG submission 183999) | Groundwater microbial communities from Rifle, Colorado, USA - Groundwater E1 (SPAdes) (version 2) | ecosystem: Environmental > Aquatic > Deep subsurface > Groundwater | place: Rifle, Colorado...
CATATTAAAAAACCCCCATTCTTGTATTGGGGGTATATATTTTAAATATTTTATTCCCCCGGTTATTTTTTGTAGAGGATTCTACATAATTGGCGTCCCGCCTTAAGTGTGAATGTATTTTTTTGTGAGAGTGATATTACTAAGTTCCAATCACTCTGTTTTTCATTGTCAATTTTAACGGCTCCCTGTTCTATTAATCTTCTTGCTTGAGATTTACTTTCTGTTAGACCACACTCTAGAAGTAAATCTGCCAAGGGCATAGATTCCTGGGTCATTTCCTTCTCAGGGATATTCTCGTCATCACTTTTGTTTTGGTAAATGTTCTCAAAGTATGTTTCTGCTTTCTTTGCATCTTCCTCTGATGTAATTTCAGATGTTACTCTGTATGCCAATTCTTTTTTAAGATTTATTGGATTCTCGTCAGCATCTAATCTGTTCTTGTAGGTCTCTACTTCTTGCATTGATGCAGAGGTTAAGATCTCGAAACCGATTACAATTAGGTCATCCGTGAATGCCATTACTTTGCCAAAGATGTCTTCTGCCTTGTCGTCCATACGGATCATATTGTTCATGGATTTCCCCATCTTTTCCCCATCTGAGGATGTTAGTAATTTACCTGCTAACACGAATTTTTCTTTCTTTAGATGGTTAAGAACCATATCTCTGCCTGCAAGCATATTGAAGAGTTGGTCATTGCCTCCTACTTCGATGTCGATGTCCATCATTACGGAATCGTATCCTTGCATTAATGGGTAGAGGAATTCATTTAGGTGAATTGGTTTGTCTTCTTCGAGTCTCTTTTGGAACATACTCCTTTTGAGCATCTGTTGTACTGTAAACTCGCTAGCTAGATTTATGATGTCTCCAAATTTTAATTCGTTGTGCCATTTGCTGTTGTACATTATCTCTACTGGATTCTCACTGTTGTTTACATCAATGATGTGTGATGCTTGTTCGACATATTTCTCCATGTTCTTTTTAACTTCGTCTTCTGTTAGCGTTTTTCTTGTAGCCATTTTGTCAGAGGGGTCCCCTATTCTTGCGGTGAAGTCGCCAATGAGGAATATTACATGGTGACCAAGCTTTCTAAAATCTTCTAATTTTCTCATTCCAACAGAGTGTCCAATGTGTAGGGTGTCTGCAGTTGGATCGAATCCTTGGTATATATTTAATCTTTCTCCGGAGAGTAATTTTTCTTTGAGGGCGTCTTTAGAAGGGAGTATTTGTTCGACTCCTTTGTTAAGTATGCGCTCAATTATTTCTGTGTCTGTCTTTGTGGATGTCATAACGGAATAATTATATATGTAAATGTTTTGTAGGACAAGGTGGATAGTGTATAATTATGGGCCATGGATAACACATCTGTAGAAAAACAAAATGATGAGACAGTCAATTTCAACGAGGAGTTTAAATCTTTTGGGGAAATGTTTTATGATCCCCAATTAATCCCACGTTCTAGATACAGATTAGTTGAGAATACAGAGGAAGCAAATCCAGGATATTGTAATGGTTTTTTAAATGAGTATGAAATTGAGACTTTACGAAAGGCTCTTTCGCCTGTTGAACCAGAAAGTATCACTGAACCTTTGGAATTGTCTGCTAGTACAGAGAGTGTTTACAGAAAGAACATTGAGAACCTGAATTTAAAGACTGAACCAGTTCAGAGGTTGGTTTTGAGTATTGGGAAGAATATTTTCAGAGGAATACCTGGAGAAGAATTCTCCATGGAGAAAGATTCCCAAGTTTTGTTTCTAACTGCGATGAAAGTAATTGAGAGGAGAGTTAAGAATACAACGATGACAGAGCTTTGGATTGGAAAGTAGTGTTATTTTGTAATATATTTTCTATTTTTTAATTTGTCTGGTAGACACTGTTGTCCTGATTTTTTGTTTGGTAAGTCATGATCGTACTGATAGCCTTTACCATAACCGATATCTTTCATTAGTTTTGTCTCTGCATTTCGTATATTTAATGGTACTGGAAGATTGCCATATTCTTCGATGTCCTTCTTTACCATATTCTCTACAACATACGCCGTATTGTCTTTAGGAGCCTTTGAGAGGTATATAGCGAGCTGTGTTAGGAATATCTGACATTCTGGCATACCAAGCTTCTGACATGCCTCATATACTGAGTTCGCAAGTATTAGTGCTTGAGGGTCAGCATTGCCTACATCCTCACTTGCAAATCTAAGTAATCTTCTTGCTACATACAGTGGGTCTTCTCCACCTGCTAGCATTCTTCCTACCCAGTAGACTGCAGCATCTGGATTGGATGATCTCATGGATTTGTGTATTGCAGAGATTATATTGAAGTGTTCTTCCCCATCTTTGTCATAGTAGACTGGTTTTTGAATTGTATTTTTAAGTATATCTTCTGTAATCTCCGAGACTTTCTCTTCTTGTACTAAGGTGGTAGCCATTTCAAGGGTATTCATTGCAGAGCGTATGTCTCCGTTGGAGAGGTTGCTCATCATCTCTAGGACTTTCTTTTTTACCTTAATATTTGGATACTCCTTCTTGAGTATTGTCTTTAGTAACTTGTATATGTCTTCTTCAGTTTGTTGGTTAAAAACAAATACTTTTGTTCTAGAGAGTAATGCACTTATGACTGTGAATGATGGGTTTTCTGTTGTAGCGCCAATTAGTATGATGACTCCTTTTTCTACATATGGTAGGAGTGCATCTTGTTGTGCTTTGTTCCATCTGTGTATTTCATCTAGAAAGAGGATTGTTTTTTTACCGTATTGTTGGTTGTTAAGTGCAATTTTAATTATCTTTCGTAGGGCATCTTTACCTGCTGTTACTGCTTGTAATTTGTGGAAGTCGTAGTAGAGGTTAAGAGATATTATGTATGCTAGTGTAGTTTTTCCTGTTCCGGGTGGTCCCCAGAATATCATGGAGGGGATGATTCCTGTTTTAAGGAATTTTCTAATTGGTCCGTTTTCTCCTACTAGGTGTTCTTGTCCTATGAAGTCGTCTAGTGTTTTTGGCCTATATTTTGATGCTAATGGTTCGTATATTGGCATATTGATATTATACCTTGTTTAATGGAGAATTGAATTAAAAAAGGGCTCATAGTATACTAATGTGTTCTTAAAAAATCTAGAAGGGAGAGAGGAATGGACTTCAGAAAGAAGTTGGCATTAGGTGTGATTGTAATGATTGTTATACTTGTGGCTTTATTCTTTTTGTTGGATAAGCTGATTGGAGTATAACAGTATAAAAAATATTCTCGAAGGAGGGAAAAAGTGTCTACAGCACAAATAATAGTCGGAGTTCTATGGGTAACAGCATTAGCCACGGCGGTCATAGGGGAATGTTTAAGAGACGGAAAAAGAAAAAATTTGTTTTTTATAATTGCCACCATCTTTTTGATTGCTGCTTGGGGAGGTACAATTTATCTTTCGTTTCTTCCTGACTTCTAGATTTGAGGGGATTACATGCCTTTGTGCTTATATGTGATCCCCTTACTAGAAATTTCCACTGATTGAGATCTTAATAGCCCTATAGTATAATATATGCATATCTATATTGATTTAATTCATATGGATACTGCTCTTTAAAAAGGATCTAGATATTTTCTAATGTAATTATTTTGTCTACCAAATATGTTCTTCATACATGTGGAGGGTATATTTGGTAGTACAAAATAAAAATTTATATAGAAAATAAAAAGGAGAAGGAAATGGGAGATTTTATCTGGTTTTACGTTGGTTGTATGATAGTTTTGATTGTAGGAAACGCTCTGCAGATTGGTATGCGGAAAGAAAAGAAAATTTTGAATTGGTTCCAAATACTTATTTATGCGGGGATATTAATATGGTATGTCAGTGAAGTTATAAAAGATGTAATGTCGAATTACTTTTTCTTCACGACAACTTTATTATTTCTTGTCTCTTTCGCGATAGAACTTTGGCAATTCGTTATAAAACAGAATAAAGATTTCCTTGAAATTGTTTTTTTCCTAGTAAGTGCAATCCCAATTGTTCTTTCAATTGCGTTACTTTCTGGAATGTTCCTTTAGCTCTAGATCCAAAGGGATCACTATTATTGAAATATATTTTAGTGATCCCTAAGCACCTCTATACACATACAATGTATTACCATCTTTTCATTCTTTAAATCCTTTAAACCATATTCATAGCTATATACCTCTCCCCCACCCTTTACGAAATTATCTAGTTTTTCTTTTAAAATATTCATACTCTTCTCATCCAAAAAACAATATATCTTTGAGACATGAGATATATCTACTTGAAATATATCCTGTGCATCAAACAAAATATCCTTTACAAGAGGATACCTCACAACCCTAGCCGTTTTAGCAAGAATTAACATAATTGGGGAAATATCATAACCAATACACTTACACCTAGCCTGCTCATACGCACTCAAAACCAACCTACCATCTCCACAACCAAAATCTACAAAAGTATCCTGTTTAGTAAGATTCATAATATCTAGTATCTCCTGTATTACCCTCTTTGGTGTTCTAATAACTGGAGCTAGTAGAAGATTTGTAAGCAAAGAAATTATGACAAGGAATACAAATATTACAATTACAATAATTATTCCCAAAGTAATACCATTTAACATTGTGATATCATTAGCTATCTAACTTAGAATATATGTATATGATAGATGGAATTCTTGTAATAGACAAGGAGAAAGGTATAACCTCTTACACAGTTATTAACAAATTAAAAAAAGTACTTCCAAGAGGACAAAAGATTGGCCATGCTGGAACACTAGATCCATTCGCAACAGGTGTACTACCTATTCTTCTGGGTAAAGCTACCAAACTTATGAACAGAATCCATGAATTTGGAAAAGAATATCTAGTTACAGCTGAATTTGGATACATGACAGATACACAAGATGGCACAGGAGAAAAGATTGAAAAGGACGAGAACCCTACTCCACAGGAGAAGGGAGTAATTGAAAATGTTGTAAAAGAAAATTTCATTGGAAATATCTCTCAACTACCCCCAAGATACTCTGCAAAGAAAGTTGGTGGATTTAGAGCATACGATTTAGCAAGAGAAGGGAAAGAGTTCGAATTAACACCCAAGGAAATATCTGTTAAGGAATTCGAGATAGTGAATTACACATGGCCACGGGTAAAGTTTAGGATTATCTGTTCTACGGGTACATATATTAGAACGCTAATTAATGATTTAGGTATTAAACTTGGGACATATGCAACAGCAATTGAATTACAAAGAACCCAGGTTGGTCCTTTCAAACTTGAAAACAGTATATCTTCAAAAGATATCCAGGAAGATATAGATGGTAGTATAATTGGCATAGATAAAGTAAATCAGATGATATCAAATGAATAAAGGAAAACTGTATGTAGTAGCTACTCCAATTGGTAATTTGGAGGACATTACATTTCGAGCAATAGAAACATTGAAAAAAGTAATCTTTGTACTTGCAGAAGACACTAGAGAATCATACAAGCTATTTAATAGATATGACATTAAAACACAGCTAATCTCCTACAGAGATCAAAATCACGAAAGAATGCTAGGAAAGATAGTTGAGAAATTGGATATGGGACTGGACTTAGCTTTAATCTCGGACTGTGGTACTCCACTAATCTCAGATCCAGGTTTCAAATTAATTAGAGAACTCAGAGAGAGAAAGTATGATGTAGTCTCCATACCAGGAGCAAGCGCACTAACTTCTGCTCTTTCAATTAGTGGTCTTGTTACAGACAGATTTACATTCTTTGGTTTCCTTCCCAAGTCTGACATTCGAAGAAAAAAACTCCTTGAGGAATATATTAATATTGAAGGGTCATTTATCTTCTACGAATCTCCAAAGAGATTAATTAAACTTCTAGATATTCTTAAGGATGTTTTTGGAGAGAAAAAGATTGGAATTGCCAAAGACATATCTAAGATGCGAGAGATGTTTTTCTATGGAAATATCTCAGAGGTAAAAAAAGAGATAGAGACTGATGATTTCAAAGAGAATCCACATGGAGAGTATGTTGTTATTCTAGAGAACAAATAATCTCTCATAATTTTCATCGGAGACTTTCTCCATCTTTTCGTAACTAACTCCTTTTACATCACATGCTGTTGTTATTATTTCTTTAATATCTTTTGGTTGTGCATACTTCTCACTTAATTTTTTGTTTTTCCTTACAGATTGAGGAGGAAGAAATGGTCCGTCTGTTTCAAAGAGGATTCTCTCTAAAGGAACCTGTTTAAGTATTTCTCTAACATTATCTCCACTTTTGTATGTAATTATTCCATTAAACCCAATGTAGAAACCCATATCTAAAACTTCTTTGAGGAAGTCAAGGTTGCCGGTATAACTATGGAAGCTTCCCCTTAATTGTCCTTTTCCCTCCTGTGCAATTATTCTTAAAATATCTTCCAAGCACTCTGAATGTTCATTCATCTCTCTAGCATGAATACTCATAGGTAAATTGTGTTTGAGTGCTAGCTGTATATGTTTTGTAAAAGAGATCTTTTGCATCTCACATAATTCCTGCTTAATGTTCTCATCCATTGTTTGATCATTGTTAAATTGGTAGTAGTCTAATCCCGTCTCTCCTACTGCAGAGATATCTTTAATATTTTTCTCAAATATTTTCTCGAACTCTGCAATCATTTGGAGGGATTTTTTCTGTATATCTTTAAATATATTTCTTTGTACTGTGTACTCTTCAAAAACAGTGGGATGTAATCCTAGTGCAAGATGGACAATTTCCGGATATTTTTTTGCAATCTCTAAATTTTCCTTGTAGTCCAGAAGGTCTGTACTTTGAGTAAGAATATATTTTCCACCCTCTTTTTGGAAGTCAGAAATTACCTGTTCAATATTCTCTTGAAGAGGACAAAGGTTCAAATGTATGTGTGAATCGTGCATAAATGGATTTTAACATATATTTCTACCCCATTTACTACAAGATACCCAAATTGTAATTTAAAGCTTGTAATATGGTAAAATATCATCGTTATGGGAAAGTTAAAACAAAAGAATTGGCTTCTGGTAATCACCATTTTCTTGGTGGTTTCTTCTGTTATAGCCCTTTCAATTTCAATGAGAAAGAGTTTAGGTTTTGGGACATGTGCTTATGATGAGGAGATATATCTCTCTGGACAGCAAATCCCCAATTACAATGGAAGATCAGATTGTTACTGTTCAAGAGAGGGTAAGGTTCAGTGTAACAGTGATGACACTTTGATCTCTTTTGAGAATTACTCTTCAAGTGGATTGAAATATTTTAGTAGTTTCTTAAACTATTTAGAAAAGGAATCTGTTTCCTCAGATTATGTGCAAGCTGTTGATGTTGGTTATACTGCGGGAGTTCTTTCTGTGGTAATTGAGAGAGAGGCTATGTGTGGAGATGAGCAAGAGGTTCCTATCCAGGTTGGCTTTTACAAATTAGAGGAAAACGATTTAACCTTTACGGTGTTAACAAACAGAGACCCATCTTTCTACAACAAGGTTTGTAAGATTGATGGGAAATTTGTTTTAGAGAAAGAGGACCTATCCTTGAAAGAAGATTTTAAGCTTTACGGTGTTAACAAACAGAGACCCATCTTTCTACAACAAGGTTTGTAAGATTGATGGGAAATTTGTTTTAGAGAAAGAGGACCTATCCTTGAAAGAAGATTTCAAGCTTTACTTCCAGAATGATTTAGGAAAGATTTTTGACCTAGGTGTATGTGTTTACAATGACAAGTTGTATGGTAATGGAGATGTTCTTCAGTCAGTAGAAGAAAAGAAGGCTTGCTCTTGCAACTTCGGTACTATTGAATGCGATTAGATAATTCCAAGATATATTCCAACTATTCCCGCGATGGCTGTGAATAACCAAAATCTCATTGTTACTTTGTACTGTGGCCATCCTTTTGCTTGGAAGTGATGATGTATTGGAGCAATTCTGAAGACTCTTCTTTGGAAAAACTTCATACTAATTATCTGGATTGCACTTGAAGCCATTATCCCCCAAGTGATTGAAGACATAGCGAGGTAAGGGATTAGATTGTCTGTAACAAGAGCAACAAAGAACATGGCAAATCCAAGAGGCATCGCTCCAGGTCCGCCATTCCAGAATCTTGCAGGAGGTATATTGAAGTAAAGATCAATGACTTGAACTCCAAGAAGGATTAGAAGTATTGGGATAAATTCGTTTCTTCCCTGTACAAGAAGAAGGGTTATCATGGACATATTGATGATGGAGAATATCCCAATCATTAATCCATCTAAGCCATCGGTAAGTTCTGCAGAGTAAATTGCCAATTGACTCAGACCACCAGCGAAGATAACGAATAATGGAGTTATCGTTATGGTCGCGATATTAAAGAAAGATATGGATTCAAAATTCCCACTTTTGTAAAGAAGAAACATAATTACAATATTCATAACAGTTGCGAATCCAAGCTTTCCTAATCGCCATTCGAATGTTTCCTGGAAGGCTCTCATCTTTGCATTGTTTTTAAATCCATTTGTAAAAATAACAACATCTACAAATCCCCAAAGTCCATAAAGGAAAAATCCTAAAAGGAAAATCTTAACTACTGGTGTTAGAGGTACTAAGAAGTAGCAGAGAATTGGTACTACAATCCAGATTAAAATGCCTCCCATATTTGGAGTACCATTTGTTTTTGTTACATTCATTATCCTCATGAAGAGTGTATTATCTCCATCTCCTCCTCCTATTTTAGATTTCTTAATTCCACTTACCTGATTAAATTTGTACAGGATAGTGATCATGATTGGGGCAAATATTAAAGAGGCAATAATTGAGATGAACATTGCATTCAATCCTTCTTTGAGTATCTCTATCATATGTTGAGTAGTTAATTAATTAATACATTATGTCACTTCTTTTTCTGTATTTCCATATCATTAACAATTGATAGGAAAATATCTCTCCAAACAAGATTGGATGTGTATGTAGCAAACTCACTTATCTCTGGTTCTTCCAATTTTACAAGCAATATTAACTTAGGATTATTTGTTGGTGCATACCCTACTGTTGTAGCATTTGTAATATATTTTGAATATCCAACTGAATCTGCCTTTGCAATCTGTGCAGTTCCTGTTTTGGCTGCTATGTCATATTTACTAAGATCTTTAGAGACTAATCCTCCAAGCAATCCCTTTTCTACGGCTTTTTGTAAAGCTTTAGTTACAAAGTTTGCGGTATCCTTGGAAATTGGTTGTGAAAGTACTTTAGGTTCAATTGTTATGGTTTCTTTGTTGTCTGTTATTTCGGAAATTATGTATGGTCTCATCCTCTCTCCATCATTTGCGATTGTACTTAATGCGGAGATTACCTGAAGAGCAGTTGCTGAAATTCCCTGTCCGAAGGATGCAGTTATTAAGTCGAGTTTAGTCCATTGCTCATATGGTCTTAGATAGCTAGTTGTTTCTTCCTGTAACCCTACTCCTATGAATTCACCGATACCGAAATCTTTTAATTTAGAATAAAAGTCTGCGAAGTTTGTTTTAAGTGCTATTTGTGCAGTACAAGGATTATTCGAATTTTGTAATATCCCAGAGATATCTTGAGTTCCATCTGCTTTCTTGTCCCAAGTATATATGAAGCGACCCTTTAGGTCGGCGTATTTCGTAAATTTGTAAAGATCAAGTGAACCAGTTTTATCTGTGCATTTGAAATCTTTATCGATTGCACCACTTTCAAGAGCGATTGCAATTGTAATTGGTTTCTGAACAGAACCGTATTCATACACATCTGCGACTGTTCTGTTTTTTAATATCCATGGTTCTGATGCTCTCCAGTATTCATTGGGATTGTATGATGGGTAGTTTGCCATGGCTATGATGGCTCCTGTTTGTGGATCCATCAGGATTGCAGAACCACTTTTTGATCTTGTTTTTTTGACTCCTTCTTCTAATTTCTTTTCTACCTTACTTTGGATATTGGGGACGATTGTAAGCTTGAAGTCTTTACCCTCTCTTGGAAGTATTGGTTCATACTCTGATGTTAAAATGACATTTCCAGTAGAATCTTTCTCTTCGTACGAGTACCCTTCTCTACCAGCAATATCTCCGAAATAATAACCTTGGAGACCATACTGTCCAACTTGTACACCAGATTCGTTTTGTCCAATGAATCCTAATACATGA
>Ga0209318_1002190_pt1 | contig 10072 bp, 12 predicted proteins | sample RifGroE1_FD_183999 | JGI IMG/M metagenome (GOLD analysis project Ga0209318, IMG submission 183999) | Groundwater microbial communities from Rifle, Colorado, USA - Groundwater E1 (SPAdes) (version 2) | ecosystem: Environmental > Aquatic > Deep subsurface > Groundwater | place: Rifle, Colorado...
TTCCTCGATCTCGGCCGCCTTCTCTTCGTCGCTCGTCAGGGCCGACTTGAGCCGATCGTTGATCCGGCCGTTGATCAGCAGGTTGATGGCTTGCTTTGCTATTGGCGTGAACTGCTCGATGACCGGCTGGGTCTTGAGGCCAGTGTAGACGTTGCCCAGTATAAACTTAACAAATTCCGGAGAGGGTGCGAAAAATTCGCCTTCGAGGAAGTTCTTAATCTCTCTCGTGTATTTCAGGTCGTTTGCCGAAAGCAGCATCTTGTCGAGCTCGAAAGAGTTCTTGGTAAGCTTCTTCAATTCGGGGAGGATCAGGGGATCGATTTCGAGGAGGTTGATTTCCATGAACGGCTTTTCGTCCATCTTGTTCGGTTCTTCGAGGTCCGAGTAGAACCTGTAGGCGGTTCCGTTTGTCAATACCGAGATCCTCGCCGTCGTGACATGGAAGTAGCGACGCAGCTGCGAGGCATGGCAGTCGTTGAGATTCGAGCCACAGCCCTTGCATTCGAAGAGCATCGAGAGCTTACCGCCCATCACTATGGCGTAGTCGACCTTCTCACCTTTCTTGCTGCCGACATCGGCGATGAACTCGGGGATGACCTCGAGTGGATCGAATACGTCATAGCCCAGGGCCTGGATGAACGGCATGACGAGAGCGTTTTTCGTCGCTTCCTCCGTCTTGATGATATCCTTCTGCTTGAATGCGCGTGCTGAAAGTGCCGTCAACTGATCAATGAACTCCATCATTTCACCTCATCTCTGATAATTGTCTTCTAATCCTATTGATTCCACCAGCAGGCCCGCGAGCTGGTCTGACCATCGCCCCAGGGGAATTATTCCTGAGCAATAATTTCAATGATGTTCCCTTGGAGATCAGCCTTTGCAAAGACTGTATTTTTTACCACTCCTCCGAAGGCGTTTTTTCCCCTGAAGGTAGTTTTCACCCTGATGTGATCCTTCATATCCCAATAAACTGTATTGTCATGCTGGAATGAGTCGGGATCGTTCATCGATTCTTTGATAAGTTCGGTCAGTTTCTTGTGAGAACCATCCCAGCCGCTAAAGCTGGTCTGTATTTGTTCTTCCCTCGTTATGGGCGTATTTCTTTGGTGGTCTCGCGGCTTGATCTTGGGCATCGTCAACTGGGCGTATATGGCAAACAATACGCAAACAACTATAAAGCCACCACCTACCACGACGATCAACGAGGGCTTCTCCTTTTTCGGAACGTGTTGGTCGCTGCTCCAAATGTGATCATCCTCTGGTATTTCTGCTCGAGCATCTTGTGGGTCGTCTGCCGGCGCAATGTTCGCTGCCTTCAGCTTCGCCTGATACTTCTCAAACTTGGCGAATATCACTCCACATTTGGGACATTCAGCGTCTCCTGTGTGGAATTCTGCTTGGCATTTCGGGCATTCGTTCATGGGCGGTCCTCAGTCGTCTGATTTAAGAAGAAGGTCGTGCATGCTTGTCAGGAATTTTGGTTATACTCTCCTCCTGAAGATACCGTCAAGTACCACCGAGCGGCAGTGGCCCCTGCCCCGCCCATCCATCCGTCTCCAACTGAAGCGCTTCAGATAATTTTTCTTGTCAAAACGGACTATCTCCATCAGCCAGAGATAGTCCGTTTGTTTTTAAAGGCAGATTAAAAGGAGATTCGAATGGAAGATAGAGTGGGAGTGGCAAGCGGGCACGTAGGCACCGGCAGCACCCTGATCCTCGTGGACAAGGTACCGCTGATTGCCAGTGAGGTGAGGACGTCGGCTGTGATCGAAACGAGGGCGATATCGACGGTCGGCATCGACATCAGCGCCGATCAACCGTGCACGGTGAAGGTGGTTCGGCTGCCTGACGGCATTACACCCGGGGCGGAATCGATACTCGGTTTCGTCGTGGCGGGGGCGCCGGCGTTCTTCACGTACTCGTCGTTGTTGTGCCCGGCGGTCAGGATTGTCGTTGAAAACACCGGCGGCGCCCCGATGACTTCCTTTGCCATGTATGCCAGAGGGGGTGCGTGATGGAGCTCAATGGCGCGGTGTTGAATATGAACCCGGCGATCATCCGGAGCGTCGAGGCAATGTTTCCTACGTTGTATCAACGAGAGACCCGGTGGGGAGTTGTCGGATCGTCCGCGCCCGCGGAACGACGGACGGTCAGCATCCCAAAGGGAATGACGGCCGCTGTGGGGCGCTTGGTGATCTACTACCCGCCGCAGTCTCTCGATTTGAATGTCGCCGCGAGCTGGGATTCGGTGGCAACGGACTATACCGTCGCCGCCAATCGCGCCGGCAAGGATTTTTGTCTTTACGCCACCGTGACCGGCAAAATCGTGCTCTCCGCCAACGCCACGGTGCCGACCGGCTACACCGCAGGCCAGGTGCGTAAGATCGGCGGCTTGCACTGCGAGTGCCTGGCAGTCGGCACAATCGCCGGCCATCCACTAACCGGCTATCTTGCCGGAGATATCGTGCCAGCATCAGTGTGGGACCTGTCACACCGGTCGCCAGGGCTACAGGCCGGTATGGCATACGTCGATCCCCTCGATGAATGGTGGATGATCTACCTGCAATCAGGCACCGGTACTACGACAGTCAGCGCGTTCGGTGGCACCATCACCGACACACGGATATGGAACGATCATGCCGATGATATGGCTGCTGTGGGATTGGTTTTGCCTTCGGATATCGGGTTTCAAGTTGCAGCAGAGGGGAGCAACCAGAAAACCAATATTACCGGCTCCGCTGACCCGGCTACCACCGGCGGCCATATCGATACCGCCGGTCGCAGGATGATCAGCAATTATGGACTCGAGGACTGTTGCGGCGTGATGTGGCAATGGCTGGCCGACCAAAGCTATCGCAACGACGATGCCTCATATCTCGGCACCTGGTCCTATTACGCTCTGCCCGGGAACAAGGGATCGATCTATAGGCAGGGCGGCGCCGGCGATGTCAAGCTGCTGGCCGGCGGCACTTGGTATAATGGGACGTCTTGCGGGTCGCGCTCTCGGTCTGCGTATTACTATCGTTGGTATGCGGTTACGAGTCTCGGCGCTCGCGGTTGCGCCCGGCGCCATGCGGGAGTCTCGTAAACCAAACACGTAACACGTCCGCGCAAAAATCGTAACACGTGCGGACGGATTGGGATGAGTGCCATAGGCGGCTGCTGGCCGGCGGCAATTGGAATAATGGGACGAATTGCAGGTCGCGCTCTCGGAATGCGAATAACTATCGTTGGAATGCGAATACGAATATCGGCGCTCGCAGTTGCACCCGGATACATGGATCTGGACCACACTCCCCATGGCTGGGCGCTCATTCCATGTCTGGTAGCCCTACAAAGGCGAAAGGCAAAACACATAACGGAGGCCAGGTGCGGCCAGTAGCGCAAGCGAACACCGTATCGGGTAATTGCATGGCAAAAAGACACGGAAGACTCTGGGCGAGAATAATTTCGCCGGAAAATTTTCAGCAGGCTTACACCAAGGCTGTCAGAGGGAAATCGAAGATGCGGAATATCATAGCCTTTGCCGCTGACGTTGATGGAAATCTGGCATTGGTTCGCGAGCTATTAATCAGTAAACAGTTCACGACATCGCCATACCAGATAAAGATCATCACCGAGCCGAAACGGCGGGAAATCTTCGTGCTGCCGTTTTCTCCTGACAGGATTGTCCAGCACGCGCTGATGAATGTCGTTGAGCCGATCTGGAACAATCTGATGATCAGCGACTCCTATGCCTGCAGGATCGGTAAGGGACAGCACGCCGGCAGCCGGCGGGCGATGGAGTTTGTCCGCAGGTACAAGTATTGTCTGCAGTGTGATATCGCAAAATTTTACCCGAGCATCAATCACGACATCCTGGCTGAGATAGTCCGCAAAAAGATCAAATGTCCCGATACACTGTGGCTGATTGATGACATCATCTACAGTTATCCCGGTGGGAGCAATGCCCCTATCGGCAATTACACCAGCCAATGGATGGGCAACCTCTACCTCAATGAGTTGGATCAATTCGTCAAGCACGTGCTGAAGCCGTCTGGCTATCTACGCTATTGCGATGATTTTTGCTTGTTTGGAGATGACAAGCAACAGTTGCACGACTTCCGGAATGCTATCGAAGAGTTTTTAGATACCCGCCTGCGGCTGCGCTACAGTTTTGCCGAGGTGTTCCCGGTATCGGCAGGGCTTGACTTCCTTGGATACCGGCACTTCAAGAGCCATATCCTGCTGCGAAAATCGACAGCACGGCGGGTCAAGCGCCGGCTGCAGCTGCTGCCGAAACTCCTGGCCGCAGGAAAAATTACCAATGAGCAGATGAGATCTTCCCTGGCTTCAACTCGCGGCTGGTTGCGCTGGGCTTGTACTCATAATCTGGCGGTGGCCATGCAGCTCGACGACATGGAGGAGATATGCCGTGCGTAAGTTCTCTGATTTCGCCGAAGAAGCCAAACCGCTCGACGGTGACAAAATACGGATTGAAGCAGTGCTTGATCGGGAAGTCGAGATTATCGGCCATGCCATCCGCGGCAGCAGATACGAGAAAAATCGCAGTGGGAAGTGCCTTTGTCTGCAACTCGAGATGGATGGTCGCCGATATGTGCTGTTCACCGGATCTGATGTGCTTATCGAGCAGATGCAAAAATACGGCGGACAAATTCCTTTTGTCGCCACCATTAAGAAGATCGACCGATATTTTATCCTGACATAAGGAGGAGTAGATGAATACCAGATTTGACTACGAGTATATCAGAAACAAGGATGTTGTTGGTTGGCGGGTGCACTGGCTGGGCCTGCTGAGTGGAAGATGGATCGTGGTAAATGATGAATTGGTCGAGGACCAGAATGCGAAGATTTTTCGTTTCGGCTTCACCGTGGCAGAAGTGGCGGCGGCAATCGGTCACTCCGGATACACCGACTGTGAGCTGGCGTGGTATCAAGGCCAGCCGGACAGGTACCAACTCGTGGACGGCCTCTATGTCCAGGTCGCCGGATGGGCGGCTGCGAAGGCCATAGCCGATGCCGAGCTGGCGGCATTAGAGCAACGGGGACTGGACATCAACGCGGCGCGGGAGGATTCAGGATTGCGACAGTACACCGTTGCTCAAGCACAAACGTACATCAACAATAAACTGAACGCGGCTACCACCGTGGCGACGATGAAAGAGGCGGTCCGGGACATTCTGCTGAAAATGGTCCCCTACGTCCTATAATCGCTGCAGCCTACTGAAGTAGTTCAAATAAGCATTTCCTCTCCAACCCGGTATACCGGGGATCGTTCTGCATCAAACGGGGACTGTAGACCTTCAAAGTTTGAACGCCAGGGACGGGAATGGGCATGCTTGCAGCAAACACCTCCATATACAACGAGTATTTCCATCGCTTCAGCGCCGAGTTCTTCGGCGCTGATTTCGATTGGACATGGTTCAGAGCCCAGGCGATCGCCGAGAGCGATCTCGATCCCCTGGCGGTCTCGCCGGCCGGAGCCATAGGCCTCATGCAGCTGATGCCCGGCACCTACGCCGACATGACCAAAAGGCTTGGCCTGCCGCCCGGGCAGCATACCGCCGCCCTGATCCACGATCCGGAGACCAACATCCGCTGCGGCATCGCCTATAACCGGCGCTGCTGGAACATCTGGAAAAAGGAAGCCGGCATCGAGCGGCTGCGCTTCATGTTCGCCAGCTATAACGCAGGACCGGGGCATATCGTCAAGGCGCAGCGGCTGGCGGCCATGAAGGATAAATGGTCTTCGGTCTCCGCCTGCCTCCACCGGGTGACCGGCTGGGATGATGCTCCGGAGACCATCAATTACGTAAGAAGGATTGAACGGCTGCATGGACCAGTTTGACCGGGCCCAGGAGCTGGATGCGTATTACCGCGACCAGGCCCTGGAGATGCACAGGAAGAGGATGGAGACCGTGGGCGACAGCCTCAGCCGCTGTCTCGAGTGCGGAAGCGAGATCCCCGAGGCCAGGCGGATCGTCCTGCCGGGCTGCACTCACTGCAGGGATTGCCAACAACAACTGGAGAACGAACGAAAATGAACCTGGAACCCGGACTGCTCGACCTGATCATCAAGACCCTCGGCGCGCCCGGGATCATCATCATCTGCATGGGCGGGCCGAGCCTGGTCATGGCGTTCATGTATGCCGATCACCGGCGCTACGAGCGGGAGCGGCTGGAGGCTGCCAAGGCCGAGGGTGAACGGCGGGCGCAGGCCGTCGAGGAGCGGGCCAAGGCCGAAGCCCGCCACCAGGAAGAGATGGCGAAAAACGAACGGCAGTTCGCGGTAATCATCGCCCAGCAGGAAAAGCGCTTCGAAACGGTGGTCACGAACTACGAGAACAACGTCCTGCTGGTCGAGGGCTACCAGAAACTGGCCAATGACCTGGCGGGCATCATCCACCTGAACACCCAGATGATGACCAAACTCGTCGAGAAGATCGAAAACAATCGCTTTTGCCCGGTTATGAAGGAGGGTCGTAATGGGATTTGACACTGAGCGTCTGACCGTCCGTGGCCGTCTCGCCGAAAAAGAGGCGGATGCGCGGTCCTTGCGGCTGGCGATCGAAGGCGGGGTATCGGCGGTCCGCATGCTGCTGCCGCCGTTTGCCCCGATCGAGGAGCTGCAGGCGCAACAGGCAGCGGTCCAGGCGGTTGAACTCGCCGCCAAACACGCGGAGTATCTCGGCGTTATCGGCGAGATCGCCAATATGAAGAAGGCCCTGGGGATCGGCTGATGAGTCCCGAGTCCTACTCATGGGAAGTCCGCGAGGCCGCCGAGGAGCTGTATATCATCGACGGCCTGACCTTTGAGCAGGTGGCGGAACGCACCGGCGTCTCCATCTCCCAGCTCAAGCGCTGGGGCCTCGATTCGCTGCCGCCCTGGAGCGAGCGCCGGCGGGAGTACCGCCAGGCCCAGACCTCGGTGCGGCGCGGGGTGATGATGGCCAAAGCCAAACTAATCAAGTCGGTGATCGACAGCGAGGACCCGCAGAAGGCCTATGCCTTCTCGGCCCTGGTCAGTTCGGCCAGGACCCTCGACGCGGAGGCGAGGGAGCGATCGCAACTCGTGCCACAACCGGATCAGGAGGCAAGGCCGACCGATCAGCCGGCAACCGGCATCATGACGGCAGCCGATGCCGTGGCCGCCCTGCAGCTGGCCGTGCAGGGCAAGATCAACAACATGCTGACCAGGCCCGGGGATCTCTCCTTTGCCGCCATCAAGGATACCAAGGCGGCCCTGGAGATGATCGAACAGCTGCAGAGCAAATATGTGCCGGTCGAGGAGAGCGCCGTTGTCCAGGGAGGTCTGTCCGATGAAGCGGCCTCGGCTATTCGCCGGCAGATCCTGGGGTTGAAGAACTGATGGCCAAATACCAGAAAGAAGACAGATCGAAACGGGCGCCGATGGCCCTGCTGGCCTACCAGCAGCGCTGGCTGGAGGATGACAGCCCGGTCAAGATCATCGAGAAATCGCGGCGGATCGGCCTGTCCTGGGCCGAGGCCGCGGATGACTCCCTGCTTGCCGCCAGCAAGAGCGGCATGGACGTCTGGTATATCGGCTACAACAAGGACATGGCCCAGGAGTTTATCGAGGATTGCGGCGACTGGCTCAAGCATTACCAGAAGGCGGCCTCGGCGGTCGAGGAGTTCGTCCTCGCCGATGAAGACAAGGACATCCTGGCCTTTCGCATCCGTTGCGCTTCGGGCTTCAAAATCGTCGCCCTCTCCAGCCGGCCCTCCAACCTGCGCGGCAAGCAGGGCAAGGTGGTGATCGACGAGGCGGCTTTCCACGACCACTTGAGCGAACTGATCAAGGCGGCCATGGCCCTCCTGATGTGGGGCGGCCGGGTGGTGATCATCTCCACCCACGACGGCGAAGCCAACTATTTCAACGAGATCATCAACGATTGCCGGGCCGGCCGCATCCCCTACAGCGTGCACCGGGTGGCCCTGGACGATGCCCTGGCGGAAGGCCTGTACGAGCGGATTTGCCTGCGGCTCGGCAGGGAGTGGAGCCAGGAGGCGGAGGACGCATGGCGGGCGTCCATTGTCGCCCAGTACGGCAGCGGCGCCGATGAGGAGTTGTTCTGCATCCCCTCCCAGGGCTCCGGCACCTACTTGACCCGGGCGCTGATCGAGGGCTGCATGTCCGACCAGATCCCGGTGATCCGCTACGAGCAGACCGACGCCTTCAACGAGAAGGACGATGCCTGGCGGCACTCGGTGGTGCAGGATTGGCTGGAAGACACTGTGCTGCCGCTGCTGACGCCGCTCGATCCGAAACGGCAGACGGTCTTCGGTGAGGACTTTGCCAGGACCGGCGACCTCACCGTCATGCTGCCCGCCCAGGAGACCCAGGCGGCCGCATGGCGGGCGGTCTTCTCGCTGGAGCTGCGCAACATGCCGTTTCGCCAGCAGGAACAGATCTGTTTCTTCATCCTCGACCGGCTGCCGAAGTTACATCACGCATCGTTTGACGCCCGGGGCAACGGCCAGTACCTGGCCGAGGTGGCGATGCAGCGGTATGGCCCGTTGAAGGTGGCCCAGGTGATGCTGTCGGAGGCCTGGTACCGCGAGAACATGCCGAAATACAAGGCGGCCTTCGAGGATAAAAGCTGGCTGCTGCCCAGGGACGCCGACGTGATCGAAGACCATCGGGCCTTCAAGATCGTCAAGGGGGTGGCGAAACTGCCGGAGACCAAGAACACCGGTCAGGACAAGACGAAGAGACACGGGGATACCGGGATCGCCGGGGCGATGGCCTGGCACTCGACCTATCAGGAAGGCGGCGGCAGTTGGGCCTTCATGCCCGAGAGCGCGGCCAGGCCGGCCAGCCATGTAGTAAGGGGATATTGATGGACAACGAACTCCTGCGCCAGATAGCCGACCAGAGCAGCGACCCGAATTTCATCCTCGGATTGAGCCAGCTGCCGAACCCCGACGAGGTGCTGCGCAAGGCCGGGCTGACCCATCAGGCCTACGATCAGGTGCTGACCGATCCGCATGTGATCAGCAAGGTCATCGATCGGCGCTCCGGGTTGCTGCGCCGGGAGTGGCAGGTCGAGCCCGGCGGTGACGACGCGGCCGAGGTGCAGGCGGCGGAGCTCTGCCGGCAGGCCCTGCAGGCCATGGAGAACCACGAGGAACACCCGCTCGAGAACGGCCTCGGCTGCCTGCAGGAAGCGGCGCTGCGCGGCTATCGGTCGCTGGAGGTGGTCTGGAACTACGAAGGCGGCGCCTGGCTACCGGCCTTCCTGCGCGATATCCCGAACCGGCGGCTGATCCACACCGGCCGCGAATGGCGGCTGCTGACCATCGACGATCCGACCTACGGCGTCGCCCTGCCAGCCAGGAAGATCCTGCTCGCCACGCACATGGCCCATACCGACAACCCCTACGGCGAGGCCCTGCTCTCCCGCTGTTACTGGCCGTATCTCTTCAAGCACAACGGCATGAAGTGGTGGGTCACCCTCTGCGAGAAGCACGGCCTGCCATGGGTCATCGGCCGGCTTGGCCAGGCATCGGAGGAAGAGCAGCGCCGGGATCTGCTCAACAAGCTGGTGGCCCTGGTGGCCGATGCGGTCACGGTGGTGCCGAAGGATGCCGAGATCGAGCTGAAGGGCTTCGAAGGCGCGAACGCCGATGTCCACGCCGCCCTGGTTGCGGTCTGCAATGCCGAGATCAGCAAGGTCATCGTCGGCCAGACCCTGTCCACCGAGCTCGACCAGAAGGGCGGGTCGCGGGCGGCGGCCGAGACCCACAGCGAGCTGCGCGGCGAGATCGTCGAGGCGGACGGCAAGCTGGTAGCGCGGGTCATGAACCGGCTTTTCGCCTGGATCACCGAGCTGAACCTCGGCCCCGCCGTGGCCGCGCCTGAATTCAAGTGGGTGGACGAGGACCTGCCGCCGAAAGACTGGTCTGTCGTTGCGGCCAGGGCGATAAAGGCCATGCCGGGCGGGGTGCCGAAGCGTTGGGCCTATGACAAGTTCGGCATCGGCGAGGAGTACCGTGACGACGAAGAGATGATCGCGGCGCCGGCAGCCGGGGCCCAGGGGAATGGCGGCGG
>Ga0209318_1002191_pt1 | contig 10072 bp, 11 predicted proteins | sample RifGroE1_FD_183999 | JGI IMG/M metagenome (GOLD analysis project Ga0209318, IMG submission 183999) | Groundwater microbial communities from Rifle, Colorado, USA - Groundwater E1 (SPAdes) (version 2) | ecosystem: Environmental > Aquatic > Deep subsurface > Groundwater | place: Rifle, Colorado...
TTTTGTATCTCTTCTCTCAGGTTTACTTTACCTCCAGACTTGGGTACACCAGCTAGCATACCACCACCTGTAGGTGTTCCACCAGATCCAGTAGCTGTATATAGGAGATCGCTTACTGACATATCTCCCATAGCTTTCCTACCAGCTGCTTTATCATTACCCTTAATCCCATTCTCAGTATTAAATCTGGTCTGTTCAGCTTCATCCATAAGATCATATGCAGCTGTGCCCATCTCCTTAGCCTTCAAGATGTTCTCACCATTCACTGAGATATCTTTACCATCTTTCTTTGGAAGAGTTAAGTTGCCTGTCTGAACATATGCTTCTACATATTCTTTAGGGATTCCACTCTCTACTAGGGCAGATCTCTGCTTCTCTCTCATAGCTATTTGAGCTTCAGGTTTAGAAGAATTATACTTCTCAGCCTCCATAGCAGCAGCATCTTGTGCAATCTTCAGCCTTGCAGAATCGTTAGAAGCAGCAGCACCCCTAGCACTTGCATTAGCTGCAGCCTCTTGCTCTTGGATACTAAGGCGTTTAAGGTCCAACCCATAAGCTCTATCAGCTGTCTCCCTATTAGCGCCTATCTGCATTTCAGTCATCTTCTCAGCATGACCAAAAGATCCAGCCTGAAGATTCTCAGCGTGAGTGAATCCAGCTTGCTGCGACTCCTTAGCAGCTTTAGTTCTAAGAGCTTCCATGTGCATCTCTCTCTCATACTTCAGAGTAGCTTGCTGAGTCTCCCAATCTAACTTCTCCTGTTCCTTCATCCAGGCACCTGTCTGTGTAAGACCAGCACCTAGTCCTCTCATCATTCCACCGAAGTTAAAAGCCATTATGCTTTACCTCCACTCTTCATCATACCCTGTCGTTCTTTCTGCCTACCATAAGCAGCCATTGCAGTCTGCTCAGTAGCTTTAGGAGATACGCCAGTCATCTCAGCAGCTTGCATACCTGTAGCCCTTTGATCATCATCCATCAAAGGCTCTACTTTCTCTTGAAGCTCTACAGGGTCTATACTCCCATCCTTAAGTCCAGCCTCAATATATATCTGCATAGTCTGCTGAAGTATAGGCTTCATCTGCTCTTCAGCTAAAGGCTCGAAGTATCCTGCAGTCGTTCCAATCTCTGCAAGATCCTGTACCAAATATACTCCACCCATAAGAGCTGTCTCAAGGGAGGGCTTCTTACCCACAGCTGCTTCCATCTGAGAATTAACCTGATTGGCTATAGTAGGTATCGACTTATCTGGAGGACCAGCCTGAAGCATCTCTTCAACTAGAGGTGCTGTCTCTTTACTATGAAGCATCTTCATAAGACCACCAATATAAGCTTGGTCAGCCTTACTCATCATCTGCTCAGTAGCCTGTTCAGAACCACCCATCACACCCTCTTCAGGTGCTGTAGGTGCTGGAGCTTGAGTAGGCTCTTCCTGAGGAACTCCAGGCTGTAGAGCCTCTTGTGCTGCGTACTCTTTCTCCATTACTTAGCCTCCGCTACATTAAAGTTGCCAAAGATCTCAGCTATAGTAGCTTTCTTCTTTGCATAATCGTCTCTCATCTTTGCCCAATCCATATTCCTCTGACCTGTAGCAGAGTCTATAATACTTTGTGCAGTTCCTATCTCTCCGCTCTGAGATGCATAAGAAGACTCTAGCTGACTAGAAGCTGCATTCAGGGCTGCTGCACCTTTATCAATCTGCTGCGCTATAGTGGGCGCTGCCTGTGAGTACCAAGAGTTGTAGTAGTCTTCTTGACCCTGTCTAAAAGCATCATGAAGTTCTTGACCTATAGTTCTTCCACCCTTACTTGTCTTTACATCTACATAGAAGTTACCCTTGTCATCCCACCTATATGCTATTCCTTCTTGTTTCTGTAGATCATCGAGAGCTTCTTTAGGTAAGTAGTAAGTCCCTTCAGTAACAAAGTCATCCCCAGTTCCATGAACTACATGGATAGGAGTAAGATCCTTTTGTGCCTTATTCCAAGACTCGCTAATAGCTTCTTTATATCCTGGAAGATTATCCCATGCTGCAGAGATCTGAGATTGTCCAGCTGTATAAGCACCTTCAAGTTGCTCTCTAGCACCACCAATCTTCCCTTGCTGCTCTGCTATAGTTTGATTAAACTTAGCTTCATTAGCCCTAATCTCTTTAGCACCTGAAGCTGTAGTAGATATCCCAAGATCATCATAATAGTTAACAAAGGATCCTCTACTTAGATGATCTCCTCTTCCCATACTTGTTCTAACATCTTGTCCTTCTACACCAGTACGGGCCCTAGCGTCTCCTCGAAGGACTCCACCCCTAGTATCATTGGCCAACTGGAACCTCCTGAGGCTGCTGCAGCATGCCCTGCTGGGCCGGTGCATATGGAATCGGTTGAGCTGCTACTGGATTCATTACTCCAGGAGCTACAGGTCCAGGCTGAGGATCTTGAGGCTCTTGAGCTTCTTTGAAACTAACACCCTCTACAGCTGCTCTCCTGCGATTACGAGAGGCTTCAAGCATTGACCACTCTTCAGACTTCAACTTCCAATCCTGACTCCTCTGCTCTCTAGCATTCAGGAGCTGAAGGTCTGCAGCGTACTTAGCTGCATCAGAACTAGAACCACCACTCTTACCTGACATCTCTGCTATCTTAAGTTGAGTCTCTGCCTGAAGCTGTGCTAACTCCTTAGAATGAGCCCTAGCTTTCTCTGCCTCAGAGGCTGCTACTTCTCCTGAGTCATCAAAGGCACCCATCAGCATCTGACCACCTGTAGTGACTAGAGCTGCTCCTGTCATACCACTAGCAAGTCCTCCACCAGCTGCTCCTGCACTACCCTGCAGCAGTCCTACAGCTGCTGAACCTCCACTAATAGTTGTACCTTGCTGCGCTGCAGCTACCCCCAAGTTCGCAGGTGTCATAGCTGTCGTAGTTGTAGGGGCCATCCAACCACCTATACCTCCCATAACTGCACCACCTAGAGCGCCAAAGAGCAAGCCCTTGCCGATATCTCCACCCATAACAGCTGCTGAGATACCACCAATAGCAGCACCTATAAGGGCTCCTTGGATAGCAGTCCCTATTACAACACCACCTATAGTACCGATCGCTGCCCATCCTGCAGCTATTACCGGGATTGCTGGCATACTCTCTCCTCCAATTCTATTCTATCCCTAATAGGGTAGACATACATAATTTCATCTTCTATTCCGCCGGCATCAGGGATGACACCAACTCTCTTACCGCCTGTAAGTCCTATGAACCTTTGCATCCTTAAATTACTAGCAGCTGCGAAAGCTATAAGACATGTACAAGAAGTATTATCAAACATCCAAGAGCCTGCATTGATTGTAAAGTCCCTATACTCTTTTACTTTATTAGTTCTTCCTATAGTGTGAATAGAGAACTTATATTCTCCTATAGCCTCTATAAGAAGTACTAAATTTTCATTAAAATAAAATAACTTATCTATAGGGCTATATAGTTTAGTACGAGCCCAAAGAGTAGCATCTTTACCGAAATGCTTAGTTGCAACATCAGCTACCTTAGCTAGATCTAATATTGTACAAGGATTCATTAAGAGGCCACGTTAAGGGCAGTGAGGTATGTATTAGCCCATGTAGAGAAGTTAGGAATATTAGCAGCTGCACCAATAAACTTGATAGAATTCTTAGCTAAGATCTGCATCTGATTGATAGCATTGTTCATAGCATCTGGTCCGAGATCCATAAAGTCTGGATCAGTCATCAAATTCTCTACAGAGATCTGATAATTCTGCATGGTCTGTGATGCCAGTGTAGACGCTGTCTTCTGTTTCTCAAGATCATTCTGGAACTGCTGGAGTACAAGATTCTGATTGTGCTCAAGTTCCTGCATGGTCTTGTTGTGATTCTCAGACATCCCCTCTAACCAAGCCTTACTCTGCTCATTAGCACCTGACAGCTTAGCATTAAAAGCATTCTGAATATTCTGAGCTTGCTGAGCTATAGCTGCTTTCTGCTGAGTCATCTCACCAGATACGATAGCCTCTGATTGTATAGTCTTCTGCTGATTCTCTGCTGTCTGCTGCTGAAGTCCAAACTTATTAAACTCAGTAGCATCTGTAGTTGCTATAGGAAGAGCTGCCTCATAAGCAGCTGCCTGTCCTGACTGAACAGCTATAGATGTATTGAGCAGTCCTTTACGTGAAGCAGCCTCTTTAGATCTCTGCTCTACCTGTTTCATATAGGGACTTTCGTTGTTCAGCAATGAAGTGAGTCTACCAGCTACAGTACCTTTAGCCTCATCGTAATAGGAAGTTCCAGTCTTAATAGCTGCAGCATCTGCAATCTGAGACGACACCTTAGTAGCATCATAAGCCGGTGCTGTATTTGTAGGAGTCTCCTGTGCTGATGTAGCTATATCCTCATATGCAACCCCTTGGGCAGCTGCAACATCCTGAGCATTCTTATTAATGGTTGTAGGAGTTGTAGTTGTCGGAGTCTGCATCGGTTGCTGAGGGAGCGGAGTACTAGGTGTGGGGTTTGGACCTAAAAGCAATCCATAATCTGCCATATTTAACCTCTATTTGTAATTAATTCTAAGTTACACCCAAGCACATCCATAGCACCTCTCACAAGATCTGTAGGTGTGTCTTTGCCCGGAAGATCTATTCCATCTCTACTCAGTACTGAACTAACAAACTCTGCACACTGCCAGTACCTATTATCTTTGTTCTTACCAAAGTATCCCTTAATGGCTTCCCACTTAGAATACTTCTCTCCTACCCTAGAGAGTGCAAACTCCTCTGCTTTTATACTAAGTGGTACGCAATTCCTTAATAGAAAGAACTCTTTGAAGTTAGATAGTGGGAATATACGAATCTCAGGCACTACTGCTTCTAATAGAAAGATTCTTTCAGCAACTACCCACGCCATAGCAACGTGGGAGAACTCTGATCTAGTGGCCATCCTTACAATCTGAGATTCTATATCACTCCAAGAGCTCCAGCCAGTGTGTGTGAATGCTACGATATCGCCACTAGTTATTGTAGGCCTTACATCCTCATATTTCATATCACATACCTAAGAAGTTCTCAGACCAACCAACCTTATAGTTGTAGTTGAGTGGATCAGAACTGTTCATCATAAGAGTCCTATGCTGCTCTGCCTGAGCGAAGAGCGCTGTATCTAGTGCGAATCCAGCCTGAAAGATTTGATTGACAAGAGCTGGAGTAAGAGTCTCAAAGGTGCCATCCATAGTCTTCCAAGGGATGAGTGGGATAGCAGCTCCAGCAATCAGAAGACCTAGTTGTTGGATCCTAGAGTCCTGATCAGAGTGATACCACTTACCTCCAACCTTAAAGCCTCCATTCTTTCTCAGATCCCTCTCAGCTTTGATCTTCTCCCACATAGCATCCTTAGCTCTCTCGAGGTTTAGGATCCAGTTATCACCTATAAGGTCGTGGTATGGGGATGGTTGTGCTACAAGGGGGGTGTTACCTCCAGACAACCAAGATTCTACAGAAGACCATGAGGGACTACCGGGCCTAATATTCTTAACTCCAGATTCATTGTCTGTGTATGTTCCGTCAGATTCTAATGTATACTTTTTCATTTATAACCTAGCGTTTAGTTTGTAAGAGGATCTAAAGAATCCTGCTGAGCTTGTTGCTGTTGCAATCCTTTGTTCTCTTATAAGTATAGTACTTACAGCAGCCGCTCCAGGAGTTGAGGAAAAACTACTAGAAGCGGCATTAGTAAGTACTATTTCTGGAATAGATCTCATAGGTGTTTGAAAAGGTGTGTTAGCATAGTACCCAAGCCCATTTGTCACACTACCGCTAAACATACCTCCATCTCCTGTTTGATAGTATCTACCAATCTTTAGTTCATCTTCAGCAATAGTGTGTTGAATATGATCACCATCTATAGCACCTTCTACCAACCTCACCCTAGCTATGTCGAATGTCCCAGACTGACTACTCATCCCAGAGATTATAGGAGCTATATTGTAATCATCGAACATAAAAAGTACTTTAAGATTATCATCTCCACCAGCAATAGTTTTTCCTGAAATTGAGGGAACGTTTGTTGTTATAGTGAACTTAGTCCAAGATGTTGTTAGATTTACTACAGTCTCTCCAAAATCTACACTAGCAGGGCCACCAGATCCAAAGTTCTGGACTAAGTAGATTCCCATAGGTTTGTTTGCATCTGCTTTTGCGTAGAATGATAGTGTAATCTCTTTAGTGGCTAGTGTTCTAACCCCCTCTATACTGTGGTAAATACCAGCATAAGACGACCCACCAGCATCGGCTACTACTGAACGTGCGTAGTATACAGGCTCTCCAGGTACGTCTGTTTGTCCGACTGTAAAACTTTGTCTACTTAATGTGATAGTAGATAAGGTTTTAAATATCGCCCACATAGTCGCTGATCCGTACCCAACAGTACTATGAGATGTTCCTTCTAACCATGAATTAAGATCTCCATCCACCACATAGTCTATTTTTCCATTGACATATGTAGCTGCTTCGAGGGCTGCAGTCTCTGCATTATTCTCTGAGGTTAGAGCAGCAGCAGCACTACCTGAAGCCTCTCCAGCTTTGGTAGTAGCTATACCAGCCTGTGTGGTTGCTATACCAGCTTGAGTAGTTGCAGTACCCGCTTGTGTAGTAGCTATCCCAGACTGTGTGGTAGCTATCCCAGATTGTGTGGTTGCTATACCAGCCTGAGCTGCAGCATCAATAGCGTGGTCTTCAGACTTAGCAGCCCAATGAAGTGCTGAGTAAGACCCAGGTTCAACTTCTACATCTTCAGTATTCTCGGCCCACTTCTGAGCTAGGTCTGTGTAGAATGGTTGATTAGCTGCTACAGTGCTTATATCAACCTCTACCTGCTGTAGGGCTGTATCTACTGCAGAGTTGATAGTATTCAAGTCAGCAGCATATATCACATCCCCATCATTTACTGTCTTGCCTACGCTATCATAATAAGTACTTGCCATTTACATCTGTCTCCCAAGGATAGTGAAATCTGTAATCAGATTCTGCACAGTGTGAAATCTATTATACGCTGTAAGGGTGTAGAGCGATACGCTCATATTAGAGCCTACTCCATGGAACTTGTACATAACCCTGTTAGTGGATTCAGAACCACCCCATATAGAGGTAGCTGCTCCCCACTCATCTTCTCCATATACACTACCAGCTCCCATAATATCAAAGAACTCTTCAGCTGCTCTAGTAGTTCCTCTAGCCAAATAGTCAAAGGATGGTCTTACTCCGAAGGTCAGCTCATCTATAGAGGCTACCTCTAGAGTGATCTGTTGAAAACTCTTCCAATGTCTAGGAGCCTTATAGTGATAATAGGGTGTAGACATTTTAGTATCTATAGGTGCTCCATCAAATGAAGTACCTATCTCCATCTTATATAAAAACCCTTGAAGAGATGCAAAGAACATTATAGGGTTCCCAGAGACATCCTTCCCCTCAGTAGCTGAGAGTACTGGGTTTGGGTACTGACAAAGTGTCACACCTCTTAGTTTCTTATTATAGAATGAGAAGACTAGAAACCTCCCATCACTGAAGTACAACCTATACTGATTAAGAGGCCTCACTACTACAGAGCAGGTTATCTTATCTTTATATCTAAGTAAAGTTCTTTTAATCTTTTCGGATACAGATGCTGTTGCAAAGTCACCAAAGTCCTGAGAGGCCTGTAGGGTAGTAACGCCCATATCACTCATGAACACAATAGTATCGAACAGTTTCTGAACAGTGTACGGGTAGGCACCAACAACATCTGAGAAGGTTTCAACAGAGTAGTCGACAGTATCTACCCTTCTTATAATACTTATTCTAGTTCTTCCAGTAACTACTACAGTGTCCCCAACCATAGATGTGAGTGAAGTAACCTCATATCCTGTCTGGAGTTCTACTGTCCCAATAGTCCAATCCCTAGGATCACTAGTCTTAGACATCTGCACAGATCCGCCCGAGTAGGATACTACGGCTCTGTCCCAAGTTCCAAGAATGAATACTGGTTTATCGTTAACTCCCATTCCTGCATTTACAATCTTAGTTACTGTAGTCCCATCAAAGATTCTAGCATTGTCTACACCATTAGCCCACAGCACTACAGCACCAAGGCCAACCTCAGCATAATAGTTCTCTGAGAAGGTGTAAGTTCCACCAGCGACTAAAGGTTCTGCTGATGTATCTATCTCAACCCAACCAGCTAGAGTGCTTTTATACATTCCAGCAATTATTCCACCAACCTTATCTCTAAAGGCATATACATCACCTTGGAAGGTAAAGACTCCTCTCACAGGGCCTTCTCCACCTATACCACCTACTTCACCTATAGCTGCTCTTGCAGCATCTCTAGCTGCATGATCGCCTAGTGTTGCAGCTACTTCTGATGGTGAGATCTGACCATCATACCTTTCATATCCTGAAAGAGATACATAACCGCCTGTAGATCCCTCAGTTATGTAGTAGTTTTTACAGAGGATAAGTTCTCCAGGCTTCATCTCAAGAGAAGATACAGTCTCATTAAGCCCTCCATCAAACGGTACAACCTCTGTCCTTACTTCTGGAAAACTTATTCTCCGTGGTGTCGTCATGCTATTCCACCTATCTTAAATATTTCTCTAGGTACTTGCTCGCGTACCATCTGGTCATAACCTTCAGTAAACCTTTGAGAGTACTCTTGCTGTAGAGCAGACATACTCATACTCAAACAGTAAGAAGCTGTAGCACCGTATACAATAACGTTATGATAATCCTCTGGACACTCTGGGGTATCTGTAGCTGCTACTAGGTTCTGGAAGGTTTTGTGATAATCAAAATAGATCCAGTAAGCACCATTAGGTTTGGGGAAGATCAGTGCATTGTCTGATTCTCTTATAGTGAATTCTGAAGGAGTTACTGAGGTAGTATCATTTATATGCTTCCTAATATAGTAATCATAGGGTAGATACCTAAGCTCTGACCTCTTCCCATCCTTCTCAATGAAGAATGTATGATTGTAGTATTTTTTGAATCTGTTTGTAGGACCAAATACTTCAGCTGGAGTGTAGGTTGTTTTATCAACCTGTGTGGCTATAGAGCTTGAAACCCTCATCCACTTCCAAGTCTTCTTGGAGGTTTGGATATCTCTCCAAACATCTCTCACTATTACTAAGAAGATCTGGTCGTATCCAGTGGTATCTGCTGAAGATGGTCCAGTTCCTTGTACTCCACTTTTGAGTCTTACATTTTGAGCCATCTTTAGGAAGTTCATTATTTCTTAGACACCCTCTTCTTAGGTTCAACCTTGATTACATCTTCCTCTACTACCTCTGTCACTTTATTAACTTCTACCTTACCATTAGCCTCATGAAGAAGTTCCCACCTCCAAGGTTTAGCATCACACTCTTCCTTAGAGATACAACTTATAGTCTTATCTTTTCTATCCTTAGCATATACAAACATTTATGTCTTTCCTTTACTCAAATAGAAAAGCCCCTCTAAGCAATCAATACCTTGAGGATATGGAATTCTTAGAGGGGCTAGTTAGTAATCTCCTTGGTGCGCTCGAAGGAGCTTTTACAGATGCAGAGTGTCTCACAGTTTTCTCTGACAGACCTTCTGTTATACAGCGTAGGAGATATTGTTTCTTTTGCTAAGCTTCTGACCTCCTAGAGTCGCAAGCAATAGGAGACACCCTTTCTCACTTTAAAGCCCGTAGGATTAGGCTAGCAAAAGCTCTTACTTCGTTACGTACAGAGCTACGAGAGCTTCGGGCTGTACAACCTCACGGCCATAGACAGCCAGACCACGCATATACTCACCGAAGGACTCCTGGATCCTAAGACTCTCAGTCTTGGTCAACTGAGATGCGAAGGTGATAGCCTCTTTAGTGCCACCCATTGCATAGGTAACATTGTCAGCACCATCAACAACAACCTTCAGGAGGTTACTCTGTATGATCTTAGTACGATCAACCATACCAACGATACCAGACCGAATAACACCAGTAGAATCGCCGGTGATATTAGCAGCCTTCAGGTCGCCCTTCTTCAGCATAGCAATATACCATGCAGGAAGTACGAGGAACCTA